>Ga0209164_1002313_pt1 | contig 20693 bp, 12 predicted proteins | sample MTBNYHSulfiMetaG_FD_187458 | JGI IMG/M metagenome (GOLD analysis project Ga0209164, IMG submission 187458) | Enrichment culture microbial communities from rom New York Harbor, USA that are MTBE-degrading - MTBE-NYH (New York Harbor Sulfidogenic)... | ecosystem: Environmental > Aquatic > Marine >... | reverse complement strand
GGACGGTAACGACAGTGCCTTCAAGGCGATGTGCTACAGCGAATACGCCGGCTTTTTCCATATAGGCATGATGACCCGCAACGAGCGCAACGCCATCATCCAGCACGGCACCATGACCATGGTAAGGCGCAAGGTCCTGGATGAGGTCGGCGGCTGGTCCGAGTGGTGCATCACCGAGGACGCCGAACTGGGCCTGCGCATCTTCGAACAGGGCCATGAGGCTCACTATACCCCGCAAAGTTACGGTCGCGGAGTCATGCCCGACACCTTCATCGATTACAAGAAACAGCGTTTTCGCTGGGCCTACGGCGCGGTGCAGATCCTCCGTCACCACAGCAGGGGATTGTTCAGTTTCAAGGGCAGCCAGCTGAGCCTGGGCCAGCGCTATCACTTTGTCGCCGGCTGGCTGCCGTGGCTGGCCGACGGATTTAACCTGCTATTCAACGCCGCGGCGCTGGTGTGGTCCCTGGCGATGATTCTGGCGCCGAAAAACATCGACCCGCCGATGGTGATCTTCTCGCTGCTGCCGCTCTCCCTGTTCGCCTTCAAGGGGGCGAAGCTGTTCTATATCTACAAGCGGCGTATCGGCGCCTCCATGCTTCAGACCCTGGCGGGCGGGCTGGCCGGTCTCTCCCTGGCCCACACCATCTCCCGCGCAGTCCTGCTCGGCTTCGTCACCAGGGGGGTTCCGTTCTTCCGCACGCCGAAACTGGCCGCACGCCAGAACTGGCGCACGGCGCTTGCCATGGCCCGTGAGGAGGCCTTTCTGCTGGTGGGCCTGTGGCTGGCCGCGGCGGCGGTTGCATCCGCACGGGGCGTAGAGGAACCCGACCTGTTCCTCTGGGTCATCGTGCTGCTGGTGCAATCGCTGAGCTACCTGGCCGCAGTGCTCGTATCGTTCATCAGTACGCTGCCCAATCTGCCGACAAAGCCGATCAGACTGCATAAGATGCAACATCTCGTCACGGAATAACCCCGTTGTTCCTCGACACCAGCCCGGAAAAGGCGGCAGGCCGGCGAGCGGCACCTCCTGAATTAAAGGGGGCGAGAATTAATGGGTGCCCCCATTAATTTCCTTTAATTTTTGCGGTGTGAAATGAGGGTTCTTGCGGTGTTATTGACAGATCGTGTTCGGCGTCACAAACATTCTCTCCAGCATCGAATCTCGCAACATGGTGGAAGCCAGGTAAGCCACATCGATCACCGGGACCGCTGCGCCGTTGTGCTGGAATACGGCACGCACCAGTGGTCGATAGATGGGGTCGGCATAACGTTCGGGCAAATCCTCACTGAGATCGTCGGTCACCGCGATCCGGTATGGCGGAGCGCTCAGCGCTATCGCCAGGTGGCGAAGTGGTTCACCCGGCTGCAATTGGTAGGCAAGCACCCCGATATGCCGCTGTTCATGAGATGCGGTGGGCTCGAACAGTCGTTGGTAATGCATGAGTGGCAGCAGTCGTTCACGCCACGGTATCACGGCCGAACAGTAGTGCGGGCTTAGCGGAACATCCATTACGATGGGCTCTGGTAGGTATTCGACCATCTCCACCTCGGCTACGGCAAAACTGTAGTCGCTGCCTGCGCCAAGGATCCATGCATTCACGCTGGTAGACACGCTCACGCCTCCTTACTCAGCAGATAAGCAATCAGCGGGCCGGCGCCACTGACGAAGTGCAACGCTCCATCTGCATAGAGCAGTGACTGAATAGGCGAACTGAACAGGCGCATCATCTTCGGCAGGTCGTCGATGATGCTCTCCGACTCGAAGCGAACGGTCGTCAGCATGTCACAGGCGAGGGCAAGGCTCTGTTCGCCCGTCGTGATGCATGCCACCAGACGGCGTGACTCCGGCAGCGAGCCGATGGGCATCAGTTCCCTGTCCAGGGCATGCACCGACCACTCGAGGCCGGCATGCTCGACGAACCCAAGGCCCCCCTCCTGCGGGCAAATATTGCCGGCCAGTGCGATATGGTGCACGTCGGTTTGCGGCAGCAACAGGCTTTGCCCGTCGATGGTGAGGTTGGCGTAGGCAATCGCGGTCATGGCCGTTACACCAGACTCGTGACGACGTCGATTAGCTCATCATCCAGAAACGGCTTGGTGAGGTAGGCATTGACGCCGGCCGCCTCCGCCACCTGACGATGTTTCTTCTGCGAGCGCGAGGTGATCATCACCACCGGCAACGCCTGCAACGATTCGCTGGAGCGGATGTGACGGGTCAGCTCGATGCCATCCATGCGCGGCATCTCCAGATCGGCCAACACCACCAGCGGCCTCTCCTTCTGCAGCACCTCCATCGCCTCGACGCCGTCACGGGCCGTCAGTACTTCATAGCCCGTGTCCTCAAGCAACTGGCCCAAGGTGTTGCGGGCGCTCAGCGAGTCATCCACCACCAGCGCGGCGGGTCGGCTGCTCACCGTGCGTAACGGCGCTGCCGGACGGGGGGCAGAGCGGCTTGCCGGAGAGCTCTCCCGCGCCGCGGCGAGCAGTTCGGGGAGATCGAGCACAGGGACCACCCGGCCATCGCCAAGGACGGTCACGCCAGCCACCCCGGGCACTTTGGGAACAAAACGGCCGAGCCGCTTGATCACCAGTTCGGTACTTTGCAGCACCTGGTCGACGCAAATGGCTGCAGGGGTAACACCGCGGCCACTGAGCAGGATGGTCGAGTCTGACGGCGCTGTGCCCTCTTCGCGACCAAGCAGCGCCGCGAGAGAGTCCAGGCGAAACACCTCGCGCTCCAGATGGAAGGTGTAGCCCTCCTCGCGCTCACGCAGCTCGCCGCTGCCGGGCGGAAGGATCTGTGTCAGGTTGGCTGTGGGGATGGCGTAGAGCTGCCCGCCGCTCCGCACCACCAGCGAGTGGGTTGTGACCATGCTAAGCGGCAGGCGGATGACGACCTCTGTGCCGTGCGGTTCGACATCGCGCACGCTGACCGAGCCCTTTAGCTCGGTTACCGCAGTCAGTACTGCATCCATACCGATCCCCCGCCCGGAGACCTGCGTCGCCGAACTACGGGTGGTGAAGGCGGGAGTGAGGATCAGCTGGGCTAGCTCCGCATGTTCCGGTTCCTGTTCGGGACGGAGCATGCCGCGCTCGATGGCGACCTCGCGGATGCGCGGGTAATCCAGCCCCCGGCCGTTATCGGCACAGCGGATCACCACATTATTTCCCTCCTGACGGAAACGCACGCTTACACGTCCGGGCACATCCCCTTCCCCGGCCAGGCTCATGCCATGGTCGACGGCATTACGCAGGATATGCAGCAGCGGGGCGACCAGCTTGTTGAGCACGTCACCATCCATCATCAGGTTGTGATCCTCGATTGTCAGTTCGGCAGCATTGCCGGTGGCTCGCGCTGCCTGACGCACGGCGCGCTGCAAACGGCCGGTTATGTCGCTGATCGGGACCATGCGGGTCGCCGAGACCAGCTGCTGCAGCTCCTTGTTCAGGCGCGACTGGCGCAGCAGGAAACCATCGAGTTCGAGGATCTCGTTGTGCAGCTGGCTGCTAATCTCGCGCGCATCGGCCACCGCCTCGATGTAGCTGTGGGTGGCGCCATGCAACTCGTCGTACTGATCCATCTCCAACGGGTCGAACGACTGTTCACTGTGGCGGGTATTGTGCAGCCGCTTCTGCATCGCGGCGATGCCCCTCACATCGACCAGATTTTCCAGATCGAAACGACGCAACTGCAAGTTACGGTCTTGCAGATTGAGCGATTCGCTGCGCTGCTTGATGCGACTGATGTGTTCATTGATCTGTGCCAGACCGATGGTGATCTCCTCCACCAGGCGGTACATCGCGTCGATGGTCGTGGTGGCAACCCGAATTGTCTCCCTCGCCGGCGTTGCGGCCGCTGCCACTGGTACAGCCTCCTCGCTGGTGTCGGTCACACTACATGACTCCACGCTGTCAGGGAGTTGCAGGTCGACAGTGGGGTGATAGTCGCCGTTATCGATGAGATTGGCGAGATCCAGCACGCGCTGCAGCACCACGATGGCATCGTCCGGCGCACTGTCACGCCCTGCCACCGCGTCGATCATCGATTCCAGGCAATCGGCCGCCTCGTGCAACACCGCGATCAGAGCGCCGGAGGGAGCCAGGTGCCGACGTGTCAGGGTATCGAAGATATCCTCGATGTGGTGCGCGAGATTGGCCACGCCTGCCACGCCGACCAGGTTTGCCGAACCCTTCAAGGTGTGTGACAGGCGCTGTGCGGCGCGCATTCCCGCAAAGGGATCGTCCGCTGTCGCCAGCACACTGATCACCTGGTTAAACTGCGCCGCCACGTCTGGCGCTTCACGCATAAAGGCATCGAACAGTTGCGGATTGATATCGCCACCAATCTCGAGGCTGACATCCTGCGGTGCTGCATGCGTCGGCCGTGGCGCATCAGCAGACAAACCCTCCTCATCATCGGCACCGCTGCTCAATTGCAGATAGAGATCGCGACTGTCGAGACCATCGAAACGGGCGGGCCACACTGCTGCCTGCATCAGATCGAGCAGCCCCATCAGCGCTTCGTCGTCAGCCGGATCGACCAGATACTGTTTGACCGTCCCGAGCCAGCGCCCCAGCAGCGGTCTGACCGCCAGGCGCTCGGACGGATTGAGGGTGGGCAGCAGGTTGACGTTCTCGATAACAAATTCGACGACTTGCTGCAGGCCGTTCAGTCCCAAGGCTTCACAGGCGCCGACCACCCGCTCCAGCAGCTCGCTGTAGCCCGCGATCTGATCGAGGAGCGTCTCGTTATCGCTCTCCTGCGAGGTGATGATGAGTGCCTGCTGCGCCAGCGGCTCTTCGAAGTCGCTCAACTCCTCGTACAGCATCTCGAGGCGCTCGTCAGTGAACAAGCCGGGGGCGCTGCAGGGTTGCTCGCTGCCAGCACCTGACTCGTTTGCATCCTCGTTTGTCTGAGCGCTGTCACAGGGTAGGGCTGCAAGCCGCTCGAGCACCTCGGCAAGAAAACGGGCCGGTTCGATCTCCGGCCCGTTCAGCGCATCGCGTGCCCATGCGCGTTCGCGGTTCAGGCACAGCAACAGCTCATCGGAACCCATCGTATCGAAGACGAATTCCAGATTGTCCAGGTGGCTCTCAATGATCTCACGTAACACCTCCGCTGTCGGCATCTGCGCATCGCCATCGTTGTTGAGCAGCGACTGCAGCTCCGCCAGAGCCATTTGCCACGCAGCCTGCAGCGGAGAAGTGTTTCCCTGCTCGGGGCCGCTTGTTGTTTCGCTGGATTCGGTGAATGCCATCACGGTTATTCTGTCCCATAACAGGAAGACCCGTCAGGGTCTCCCTGACTGCTGTTGTCGACTCAGGGCCTATACCGCCTCAGGCAGCTTGAACACCCGCACCGACTCCACCAGCGACTTGGAGAACATCACAAGGTTTTCCGTATGGGCACCCTGCTCGCTCAGCTCCTCGCTCGTTACCTGGGTGCTCTTCTGGATGTTCAGTGCCTGACCGAGCAGCGCATTGGTCATCGTTGCCTGGACGCCTGAGCGTTCGGCGATCTCGTTTACGCCGGCCACCAGTTCGGAGGTGGACGCCATGGTGTCCTGCATCTTCCGTCCGGTCTGCTCAGCCAGGTTGGAGCCGGCGATAACCTGCTCGATGGCACGGTTCATGGTCGCCATGGTCTCAGCAGTCTCGGTGCGGATATTGCCGACCAGCGAGGCGATCTGCGAGGTGGAGGTGCGGGAGCTTTCCGCCAGGCGCTGTACCTCGTCGGCAACCACGGCGAAGCCACGGCCCGCCTCACCGGCGACTGCCGCCTGCATACTGGCGTTAAGCGCCAGTACGTGGGTGCGTTCGGCGATGTTGTTGATGATCTCCACGATCCCGGTGATCTCCTGGGAGCGCTCACCAAGGCGCTTGATGCGCTTCTCCGTTTCACTGATGATCTCGCGGATCTCCGACATCCCCGCCACAGTTTGATTCACCGTTTGCAGTGCCTCGCTGGTGTTGCTGGAGGCCCTGGCGGCGATGTCATTACACTGCGCTGCCAGCGTCGCTATGTTGTTCATGGCAACGGCCGCTTCCTTGAGCTGGCCCAGAGTGTCGGTGATGACACGACGCTCTTCGCCGGCCACCTCGGATACCTTGCTGCCCTGCTCGCGTACCGCCATGGCGACCGCCTCTACGTCGGCGGCGATGCGGTTGATCTGGCCCAGAACCTTGGCGGTCTCCTTGGCCATCATGTTCATGGCGTCGGCCACCGGACCGGTCACGTCCTCCTTGATCGGCACCTTTACCGTCAGATCCCTGTCACTGAGCTTGGCCACCGCTTCGAGCAGATCGATGATGGAGTTGTTGAGCCTGTCGTTCTCGCGTACCGCGTCGTCCAGCGCCTTGAGGCGGTCATCGAGCATGTTGTCGAAAGCGCGTCCCAGATCGCCCAGTTCGTCCCGGGTGGCGAGATTGGAGCGGGTCGCGTAGTTGCCGCCCATAACGTCCGCCACGGTGTGGTGCAGGGTGCCGAGGGGATTGAGGATCGCCCTGAAGGTGTCGCGGCCGATCAACGAGGTGATCGTGGCGAGCAGCGCCAGCACGGCAAAGAACGCCAATTTCAGGATCAGGCTGTTGGACTGCAGGGTCGCTGTTTGTCCAGCGACGATCTCTTCCGAGTGCTTATGGAGATCGACCAGTACAGGCTCCACCCGGTGCACCGCCTCACGCAGGCTTTCCAGCGCCACGGCCTCTTTTTGCGTGGCGGTGCTGGCGGCGATGAACTTGTTGCGGTACTCGTCAATCAGCTCGCGCAACTTTCGCTTTTCCTCGTTATTCAGCGTCGCCGCATTCAATTGGCCGAGGAACTTCGCATAGGTCTGCTCATGCTTGGCCAGATATTCCTCGCGCCCGCGCATGAAGAAGTCCTTCTCGTGGCGGCGCAGCATCAACATCGAAGCCAGCAGCTCGGTTCTACCGAGCTTGTCGACCACATCCTCGACACCGTGCACCGCGTCACGCAGTTCGCCGGTCAGGCCCGAGTTCTCATCCAGGCCGATCTCGACGCGCAGTTGTGCCATGCTCTGGAATGTGTCCTGATACAGTTGCATGTTGCCGCGTACACCGTCGAGGAACAGCGACAACTCCTCCGAAGGTGCCAGTTGCTTGGCGCTGCCGATCTTGCCGAATACCGCTTTCATGGTCCCGGCATGGGCGTCGAGATAATCGGTATTGCCTCGCAGGATGAAATCCTTTTCGTTGCGTCGGGCCTGCAGCATCTCCGACTCGATCTGCGCCACCAGCAGCTGGAACTGCGAGAGCCCGGACTGGGTCTCCTGGATATTGCCTTCGAGATAGATGGTAACCGTGTAGAGCGCGCCGATACCCAGCAACGCCCCGCCGATCACGATGCCCAACATTTTCAGTCGGGCTGCGATGGATAAATCACGCATCAGCTTCATTGTCCTGCTCCTGTCAGCGTGTGACGTAATGTTTGTTATTGTTGAGTGTTGGTGCAGTTCAACCGGTGGTGGAAACGGCGCTTATGAATGCCAGTGGTTCCCACTCCAGCCAGATCCGCTCTCCCTGCCAAAAGGTTCGCTTGACGAACGGTGCCAGTTTGCGGGGAATCGGCGGTCTGTTTTCAAGGGCTTCGTCAGGGTGCAAGCTGATCTTCTCAGGCAAACGTTCAAGCAGCACCCCAAAGGCCTCCTCGTTCTGACCGATCACCAGATAATAGGATCGTCCTGTCTCCTCCCTTGGCAGGCCAAGCAGGAGCGCAAGATCGAAAATCGGAATGATATTGCCACGTTGATTGGCCATAGCATGAACCCAGGGGGGACTGCCTGGCAGGGTGCACTGCGGCAACGTTTCGAATATTTCGCTAACCACCTTGTCGGAGGCCAGCAGCAGACCGAAATCGCCAACGATTAGCCCGTGGTAGTTCTGCCGTTGTTTTGCCGGTAACGTCCCGGCAACCAGCTGTTGCGCCGGCACAACGAACTGACGTGCCAACGCCTCCACGGGCGATAACAAGGAACCTTCCATCACTTCCCCCAAAATTACCGAAACCGGTTTATTAGTGTTTTTTGTCTGACCGCCTGCAGCTCCCTGCGGTCATGCGCAGCACCCGGTGATGTCGCGGTGTTCAATCGGCCGCCTGCCCGGAGAACTCTCCGGACAGGGCCTGGCTATCCTGCCGTCTCAGGCATGCAGTTCAGCAAGAATATCGGACTCGCTATACGGCTTGGAGATCAGGGAGCGTCCACCCTGCTTCTTCGCCCACATGATGTCAGCCTTCTGGTTCTTGCTGGTGACGAACACTACGGGAATATCCTTGGTGCGGGACTCTGCCTTTAGCTCCCGGCAGGCGCTATAGCCATCCATGTTGTCCATAATGATATCCAGAAAAATCAGATCAGGGGATTCATCCCTCGCCTTCTCCAGTGCTTCCTTGCCAGATGTGGCGGTAACGGTACGTACTCCTTTGCCCTCGACAATATTTTGCAGATTCATCAGGTCAGCCGCAGAATCATCCACAATCAAGACTTTGTTCAATGCCATTGTTTTTCCTTTCTGTTGAGGGTGTGGTTATCGGGTTGAAACGCGTGAGGCACGCTTTTCCGTAGAGCGCGTTACAGTAACTTCGTCGACACAGCGACTCAGCACTTTCTCCAGCTCATTGTCTTTCGGTGGTTTGACCAGATAGGCATCACACCCCGACATCGCTCCGCGAACCTTGTCGAAGGGTGAACTGCGGCTGGTCAGCATCACCACGTAGGTGGGTCTGTTGGCCTTGATCCACTTGCAGGTTTTGTAGCCATCGGTGCCCGGCATCATGACATCCATGAAAATCAAGTCGTACTCTTCCCTGTTGTTGAGCCGGCGAATCGCCTCATCGCCACTCTCGGCAAAATCAACATGCGTCATTATCGGCAGTAGGGAGGCCAGTTTTTGTTGTAAATAGATGCGTAGCGGAAGGCTGTCGTCGACAACCAGAATATTGAAACGTTCACGATTACGTGTGGCTGATTTTTCTGCCGTAATGGATGCGCTATAACACTCCTTCACTGTGATAAGTGCATCGATGAGCTTTTTCAGTACCAGCGGGCGTTTCAGGGAGATGCCGTCGTCGAAATCTGTGCCGGCTGTGGAGACGTACACGGGTATTGCTGTGGGATGACTACGGAAAAAGTCGTTCCAGGAGTCGAGTTGCTCTTTATCGTCGGCGTTTACGAAAACCACGTCCGGACTGCGCCGTTCATTGTCACGCGGTAACTCGTAGGTATTGTGAAATTTTTCGGTTAGGTAAAAAATACTCTGGATGACCGATATTTCCCGTTTCGGCAAGCCCATGTAGCCGATGACAGCCTTATCTCTTAGCATGGTATTCTCCTGGATACGCCCCGTAATAGCCTACCTTTGCTACGGCCCGTCCCACTGATTTTTTTTAATTCTTGTTTCACGCCACATTCATGTTCCGTGCATCGCGGCATGGAGAATTTTGCTATTATTTCGATATCGACAGCAAACGCGTTCAGTGACGCACTTCACACTTCGAGATATTTTTCGCCGATGTCGTCACAAATAGGCCGCGGTTGCCGCGACCGGCCAGTAGACCCCGACTTTATTCGTTATGTTTTTTCGACGCGGCAGTATAGAGATCTCATTTCATAAAAGCAATAATGTTCATTAATGCATTAACGTATTCAAATATAGTATTTCACCAATTTCCCAGGAACTCCCCGCCTCACCTGACTCTGCAGCATGTCAAACCGCCTCCCCGCTTTTTGCCTGCGTTATGAGTCCGCGCACGGTCTTCTGCAGAAACGGCGGCAGGTCGGCGAGCGGCACCTCGAGAAAGCCCTGAATGATGAGCGAACGGGCGCTCTCTTCGCCCAGTCCGCTGGCCATCAGGTAGGCGAGCTCCTCGCGCGAGATCATGCCAACCGATGCTTCGTGGGAGAGCGCGATCTCCGGCGAGCGTCCCTCCAGTTCCGGGATGGCGTGAATGACTCCATCTTCGGCGAGCAGCAGTCCGTTGCACTCCATGTGGCCGCGGCTTCCGGCAACCTCGCCGATGATATGCCCGCGATTGATCACATGGCCGCCGTCGGAGACGGCGCGGCTGATGATGTCGGCCGCCGCATCCGCTCCGCGCAGGATGGCACGCGCGCCAAGGTCCAGCTTCGAACCTGCCGGGGCGTAGACCACCGAGTTGAAGGTGGCGCTCGCGCCACGCTCCAGAATTGCCGTGGGGTACATCTGGATCATGCCGACCCGGCTCATGGCGATGTAGTTGGAGACGAAGTGTCCACCCTCCTCGATGTGCGCGGCGCTGCGCGGGTAGACCTCCACCTCGTCACCCCAGTGGTGGATCATGCTGCTGGTGAGCCGGGCGTTTCGCCCGACATAGTATTCAGTGACGCCGATGTGGGTGCCGATGTCGGTGTAGCGCGCCGTGGTGCAGCCGTTGACCAGGTGCAGCTCGGCACCCTCCTCCGCGACCACCAGGTTGTGCACAACCTGACGCAGGCCAGGGGTACGCAGCAGAAAGCAGCTTTGCACCGGCAGCAGAACCTTCTCTCCGGCAAAGGCGCGGATGAAAACACCGGAGGGGCCTGTTGCAGCAGCCTCGCGGGTAAACGCATCCTGCTCCCGGGAGACCAGGCGGAAATAGCGCTCGCGTACCCAGTCGTAGCGCTCCATCGCCTCGGCCAGCGGCAGCACCTCCACCGCAGATGTCCGGGGAAGGGCCTGGGTAATGGTCAGGTCCTCCAGCAGGAAACTGCCGGCATGCTCGATGGTAGGATCGAACCCGACTCCCTTTAGCTCCCTCTCTGACGGAGTCGTGCTGTTCATGGCTTCTCTCCGGAGCGTTTGGCCAGGCACTGGACGCAGTGCTCGTAGCCCTCCTTGCGGATCTCCTCGAACATCTCGTGCGGGTTGCCGCTGCAGGCGATCCTGCCGTCGAGGATGATATGCCCGAGATTGGCTTCCACGTAGTCGAGGATGAAACCGGCATGGGAGATGATCAGCCCGCCACGGCGGCGCAATCGAAGCGGCTGCTGCTTGTCGAGGATACGGTTGATCGCCTCGGTGATGATGGCGAGGTTCTCCAGGTCGACCCCCGACTCCGGCTCATCCAGCAGGATGAGCTCCGGTGACTGGGCAGTGAGCTTGAGGATCTCCGAGCGTTTGAGCTCACCGCCGGAGAAACCGCAATTCAGTTCCCGCTTGCGATGGCTATCCAGGTGCAGGCTGTGGAAGGCTTCGCCTGTCGACCCCGAGCGGTCGATGCTGCGGATGAAGGTCTCCAGTGCGACGCCGCGGATCGCCGGCGGGTGCTGAAAGGCCAGGCCGATACCGAGCTGCGCGATCTCGTTGCTCGCCAGGCCGTCGATGCGTTTGCCGCGAAAGTGAATGGTGCCCCGGGTAATACGATAGCCGGGCAGGCCCATGATGGCCGACAGCAGGGTCGACTTGCCTGAGCCGTTGGGACCGAACAGGATGTGGACCTCGCCGTCCGGTATCTGCAGGTCGAGCCCGCGCAGCACCGACTTGCCGCCCACCTCTACCCACAAATCGCTAATGGCTATCAACGGATCCATGACGCCCCCATTACACCGGCCGCATCACTGAGTATAGAGGCTGGAGGGCCATCGTGCGGGGGACCGGGAAGGCAACAGCGCAGACTCTCACAGCAATCACAGCAATGGCTTCAATCTCTCTCCACCTGCGCTAGGATTGCTCAATAAGAACGTTTCATGGCCGGCAACCTTGAACCAGTCACGTATTAGGGTTTTCACAATGACGCTGTCAGTTTGCAAGTGTGGTAAGGAGCCACCGCGATGAGTGAGGTAACAGAGAGCCGAACCGCAACCCTGTGGCACAGTCTCGAACCCGATGCCGTATTGTCCCACATGGAGGTGGATGAGCAGGGACTCGAGACCACGGAAGCGGAAAGGCGCCTGGAGCAGCACGGCTACAACCGGCTGACGCCGCAGAAAAAACGCGGTCCCCTGCTGCGCTTCCTGCAGCAGTTTCATAATGTCCTGATCTATGTCCTGCTGGTGACCGGGGTGGTCACCGCGGTACTTGGCCACTGGGTCGACAGCAGCGTGATCCTGCTGGTGGTGGTGATCAATGCCTTGATCGGGTTCATCCAGGAGGGCAAGGCGGAAAAGGCGATGGAGGCCATCAGTGGCATGCTGGCCGCCAGGGCCTCTGTCAGGCGGGACGGGCAGATGCAGACCGTGATGGCTGAAGAGCTGGTGCCCGGCGATATCGTGATGCTGCACTCCGGCGATCGCGTGCCCGCTGACCTGCGACTGCTGCAGGCCCGTGAATTGCGTATTGAAGAGGCGATGCTGACCGGGGAATCGGTACCGGCCGAGAAGTCGACGAAGGCGGTCGACGAAAGGGCCGGAGTCGGCGATCGCAAGGGCATGGCCTACTCCGGCACCTTCGTCACCTACGGCCAGGGCAGCGGCGTGGTGGTCGAGACCGGGGATGCCACCGAGATCGGCCGGATCAGCGGCCTGCTTTCCGGGATTGAGACCCTCACTACCCCGCTGCTGCGCCAGATGGCGCAATTCGGCCGCGCCTTGAGCGCGGTGATCCTCGTCATCGCCATGGCAACCTTTATATTCGGCGTGATCGTCCAGGAATACTCCACAACCGAAATGTTCCTTGCCGCTGTCGGTCTGGCGGTAGCGGCGATTCCGGAAGGGCTGCCCGCCATCATGACCATTACCCTGGCCATCGGCGTGCAGCGCATGGCACGGCGCAATGTGATTATCCGCCTGCTGCCTGCCGTGGAGACGCTGGGCTCGGTGTCAGTGATCTGTTCGGACAAGACCGGCACCCTCACCCGCAACGAAATGACGGTGCAGAACGTCGTGGTCGGCGGCGGCAACTACCAGGTCAGCGGTGTCGGCTACGACCCCCACGGCGAATTGACCTGCAATGGCGAAGTGGCCTCCGCCGATGATGATCCGCAGCTCTATGAACTCGCCCGTGCCGGCATGCTCTGCAACGATTCGAGCTTGCGCGAAAAGGGGGGCAACTGGGTGCTGCACGGCGACCCGACCGAGGGAGCGCTGGTGGTACTGGGGATGAAACTGGGGCTGAATCCGGAGCACGAGCATGGCGCCCTGCCGCGCACCGATGTCATCCCCTTCGAATCCGAACATCGCTTCATGGCCACCCTGCACCACGATCATGAAGGTCACGCCTTGATCTACCTCAAGGGCGCCCCGGAGCGCGTGCTGGAGATGTGTCATCACCAGCGCAAGGGCGGCGATGATGTGCAGCTCGACCGCCGCTACTGGGAGAGCATGAGCGATAGTCTGGCCGAGCGGGGGCAGCGCCTGCTGGCTATCGCCGCACGGCCGGTCGACGCCTCGATGAACTGCCTCAAATTCTCCGATGTCGAGGATGGGCTGTCGCTCATCGGTCTCGTCGGGATCATCGATCCCCCGCGTGAGGAGGCGATCAAGGCAGTGGCACAGTGCCGCTCCGCCGGCATCAAGGTCAAGATGATCACCGGCGACCATGCGATAACCGCCGGCGCGATTGCCCGGGATATGGGCATCGGCGACGGTGCGGGTAAGGTGATCACCGGCAATGAACTGGACGAGATGAGCGATACGCAACTCGACGCACTGCTCCTCGATACGGCGGTATTCGCCCGCACCAGCCCGGAGCACAAGCTGCGGCTGGTCACCGCGTTACAGGCACTGGGAAATGTGGTGGCCATGACCGGCGACGGGGTGAATGATGCCCCCGCCCTCAAGCGTGCCGATGTGGGCATCGCGATGGGACAAAAAGGCACCGAGGTCTCCAAGGAGGCAGCGGAGATGGTGCTCACCGATGACAATTTCGCCTCCATCGCCCATGCCGTGGAGGAAGGGCGCACCGTCTACGACAACCTCAAGAAGGCGATCATCTTCATCCTCCCCACCAATGGCGGCGAGGCGCTGACCATCCTCGCGGCCATTGCGCTCGGGCGCATGATGCCGATCACCGCGGCGCAGATCCTGTGGGTCAACATGATCACCGCGGTCACGCTGGCTCTGGCGCTGGCATTCGAGCCTGCGGAGAAAAACGTCATGCAGCGTCCGCCGCGTCACGCCGATGAACCGCTGCTGTCGCCCTTTCTGATATGGCGAATCGTATTCGTTTCGCTGATCCTGGTGAGCGGCACCTTCGGCATCTTCCTCTGGCTGCGCGAGCAGGGTGCGCCAATCGAGCTGGCACGTACCGTTGCGGTCAACACACTGGTGATGTTCGAGGTGTTCTACCTCTTCAGTGCGCGTTTCATTACCGAACCGGCTCTGAACCGCAAGGGTCTGCTCGGAAACCGCCACGCACTGATCGCCATCGCCGTGCTGATGGTGATGCAGCTCTTTTTCACCTACCTGCCGCCGTTCCAGCTGCTGTTCAAGACCACGGCGCTCGACCTGCAGACCTGGGGCCTGATTATCGTGATCTCCTCCTCCGTGCTGTTCCTGGTCGAGCTGGAGAAATGGCTGGCAAGGATCATCAGGCGAAGGCGATGAGGCGAATGCGCTATGTTATTCGGCAGCGCCGGGTTTCTGCGTGGGGCGAAGCGCCCTGATGCGCCGGCCTGCGCCAACAGGCAGAACGGCATGCGCGAGGGAATGAACCGTACACTGCACCTTGTCGCACTACTGCTGCTGGGTCTGGCAAGCGGCACGCTCTCTGCCCAGCCGAACCTCACGGTTGAGTTGAGCGGCGTCTCGGGCGAGGAGCGTGACAATGTCCTGCTCATGCTCAGCATTGAGCAGCAAAAGGGGCATCCGGACCTCAGCGCCGGGCGGATCCGGCGCCTGCATGCCAGGGCGCCGGAGGAGATCGCGCAGGCCCTCGCCCCGTTCGGCTTCTACCGGGTCGAGACCGAGTCCGAACTGACCCGGACCGAGGAGGGCTGGTCGGCCCGCTACCGTATCGAGCCGGGACCGCCCCTGCCCATCGGCAAGATGAATGCCGTCATCTCCGGCGAGGCGGCGCATGATCCCGCCTTTCGCGAGCTACTCGACGCCCCGCCCCTGAGCGAGGGCGACACCTTCAACCACACCCTCTACGAGAAGTGGAAGCGGGAGCTGCAGAGGTTGGCCGAGGAGCGCGGCTATTTTCAGGCGAAATTCACCACCCACAGCGTACAGGTCGACCTGGCGGCCTACACGGCAACGGTGGCACTGCAGCTGGAGAGCGGTCCGCGCTACTTATTCGGCCCCCTCAGCTTCAGCGGCGATATCCTGCTCGATGAATCGCTGCTGCTGCGCTATGTCCCCTTCACCACCGACGAGCCCTACTCAACGGCCAAGCTGATGCAGCTGCAGGACGGTCTCAACGGCAGCAACTATTTTGCCCATGTGGATATACAGGCGGAACGTGAGGCGGCTGTCGATCTGCATGTACCGATCACGGTGAAGCTGGTGATGAACAAGCGTACCCGCTACCAGCTGGGCGCCGGTTTCGGCACCGACACCGGTGCCCGCGGCATCCTCGGCATGGAGCGGCGTTATTTGAACCGGAAGGGGCACCGCTACGGTGCCGACATCAAGGTGTCGCAGATAAAGGACAGTATCGGCGTCCGCTACATCATCCCGCTGGAAAAGCCGAGCACCGATCGGGCGATCGTCCGCAGTGAATACCTGCGCGACCGCACCGAGGATATCGACAGTAGCGCACTGCTGGTCGGTGCCGGTGTCGAACATGCGGAAGGTCTCTGGCATCGCAGCTATTTTCTCAATTACCAGCGGGAGAAATTCGAGATCGGTCTGCAGAGCGGCAACGCCCGCCTGCTGATGCCGACCCTGAACTGGAACAGGCTGGACACCCCGAATGTGCTCTTCGCCCCCAGCGGCAGCCGTATCGGCCTGCAACTGCGCGGTGCGCGCGAGGGGATCTCCTCGAACACCTCGCTGGCGCAGGCGGACCTGAGCGCGAAGTTCATCCGCCCGGCCGGCGGGGGGCGATTCCTGCTGCGCGGTGAGGTGGGCACGACCTCGGCGCCCGACTTCGACACCCTGCCCCCGTCGGTGCGCTTCTTTGCCGGGGGTGACACCAGTGTGCGCGGCTATGCCTACAAGTCGCTGGGACCACAGGACAGTGCCGGCAATGTGATCGGCGGCAAGCACCTGCTGGTCGGCAGCGCGGAGTACGAGTACCCCCTGGGCGCGAAGTGGAGCGCCGCCCTGTTCTTCGATGCCGGCAACGCCTTCGCCGAATACGACGGAGAACTCGAACAGGGGGCCGGCATCGGCCTGCGGCGCAGGCTGCCCATCGGCTGGCTGCGCATCGATGTGGCGCAGGCGATCACGCAGGAGGACAAGCCGTTGCGTTTCCATATCACCCTGGGGCCGGATCTGTGAAGCACCCTCGCCGCTGGCGCAGACTACTGCTGTCGCTCACGGCAATCCTTGCCGTGCTGCTTGTTCTGCTGCACAGCGAAACCGTATTGCGGCTGGGCGTATCCCTGGTCTCGGATCGGGTGAAATCGCTCTCGGTAGAGTCGGTGCACGGCCGGCTGGCCGGACCGTTCACCCTGCGCGGGATCGCCTATACCGATGCGGGTACGCAGCTCTCGCTCGAGGCGCTGACGGTGGACTGGCGCCCCTCGCGGCTGCTCCTGTTTACCGCCCATGTCAAAGCGATCCACGCCACAGGGCTGGAGGTTAGCCGGCAGCCTGCGCCGGATGAGGCGGGCGCGGAAACGGTAGCGGAGCCCTTTACCCTTCCGCAGCTCGGCTTTCCGCTGAAGATGGTGCTGGAGGATGCCACGGTCGAGGGCATCACTCTCGATCTGGCCGGCCAGGGCGAGCCGTTGACCATCACGCAGCTTCTCCTGCAGGCGGAAACGGAACTGAACACGCTGCGCCTGCACACGCTGCAGCTGCGCAGCGACTGGCTGGCGTTCAGCATCGACGGCACCATCCGCCCCCGCCAGGCGTACCGCATCGACCTGGCGATGGCCTGGAGCGTGCCGCAACAGGGCGCGGGGCCGTGGACCGGCGCGGGAACGCTGCGCGGCAACCTTGAGGAGCTGCAGTTGCAGCAACGCCTTGCCGCCCCGTTTGCCGCCAGTCTGAGCGTCACGGCACGCCATCTGCTCACAGAGCTCGCCTGGCAGGGACGCCTGGCGGTGCCGCAGCTCGACTCGGCGCAACTCCCCTTCGCTATCTCGCCCGCGTTCGTCCTCGGCGCCGAACTCGAGGCGCAGGGCGGCATCGACGCCTTCACCACCAGTGCAACCCTTGCCGGGCAAGTCGAAAGTGTGGGTGACATCGAGGGAAGCCTCAACGCGGCCTATGCAGGGGAGCGGCTCGAGTTGACCCGGTTGCTGCTCACCCGGAAGCAGGATGCGGCGCGCATCGAGGCAAGCGGCGAGCTCGAACTAGCAACGCCGCTGCGCTACCGGATGGAGGCCGGCTGGCAGGCCCTGACCTGGCCGCTGGCTGAGGCGTCGGTCACCAGCCGCAGCGGCGCATTGGCGTTCAGCGGCAAGGATTCCGACTATCGCTTCGAGGGGGAGTTCCAGCTCGGCGGCGCACAGATCCCGGATGGCCAGTGGCGCCTGCAGGGGAGCGGCGACAGCGAAACCGTTGCCCTCGGCACGCTTGAGGGGGCGCTGCTCGACGGGCGCATCTCGGGAGCGGCAACCATCGGCCTCTCGCCGCAGCTCAGCTGGCAGGCACAGCTCGACGGCAAGGCACTCAACCCGGGCGTTAAGTGGCCACAGTGGCCGGGCCGCCTCGCCTTTGCCTCGGCCACAAACGGCACCCTTGCCGAACAGGGCCTGGAGCTGGCGTTCACCCTGCGGACGCTCTCGGGCGAGCTGCGCGGGCGCCGGTTGCAGGGCGGCGGCGAGGCCGGGATGGAGGGCGATGTGGTGTCGCTGCAGCGCCTGGAGGTGCAGCTTGGCTCGGCAAAACTGCATGCACGGGGGAGCATGGCCGAGGAGCTTGCCTTCGAGTGGGGACTCACCGTCAGGAAGCTTGCCGATCTGATGCCGGAGGCGAGCGGCTCGCTCGCAGCCTCCGGCAGGATCGACGGGCCGCTCGCCACCCCGCGACTGACGCTGCAGCTCCAGGGCCGCGGCCCGCACCTGCTCGGCTACCAGGCGCGCGAGGTTGAGGCAGAGGTGGCGCTCGATCTGCAGGAGAGCGCCCCTTCCAGGGTACGGCTGCGGCTCGAGCAGATGCACCTTCCCGGCTTCCCGGTGCAGTCCGTCACCCTGGAAGCCGATGGCCCGCTCAACGAGCACCGCATCCGCCTCGACAGTCGCGGCAGCGGGCAGACGCTGGGGCTCGGCATCGCTGCCGGATACGCCGGCGGGCAATGGACTGGAAGCCTGGAGCGCCTGCAGCTCGACAATACCAGGCTGGGGCAGTGGCAACTTACCGAGACGGCGCCCTTTTCACTGATGGCCGACAGCATGCGACTAGAACGGTTCTGCCTTGTCCATGACGAGGCGCGGCTGTGCAGCAGCGGGTACTGGGACAGGGGCTCCGGTTTCGAGGCGAACCTGCAGAGTAGCGGGTTTCCATTGCAGCTGCTGCGGCCCTACCTGCCGCAGCGTATCGCTGTTACGGGGGAACTCAATGGCCGGGCCAGGGTGGCCCAGGCTAGAACACGGCCGCCAGAGCTGGATCTCGATCTGCGCCTGGGTGAGGGAGCGTTTGAACTGCTGGATCCCGACAGCGGCAAGGCGGCGCTTTCCCTCCCCTATGCCGCTGCCGCAGCAACGCTGCGCACCTCCGATGCGGGAGCGCTGCAGGGCGAGGTCAGCCTGGCATTCGGCAAGAAGGACACCATCACCCTGGCCGTGCAAACCTCCCTCGCCGATGGCTGGCCGCTCGACCCGCTCGACCATCCGCTGAAGGCGCGGCTGCGGGTGGCGCTTCGCGACCTCGGCTTTATCTCCCCCCTGATCCCCGAGGTGGAGAATCTTCACGGCTTGCTCGATGTTGACATTTCACTGGCGGGCAGCGTGAACGCTCCGCGACTCAGCGGCCATGCCAAGGTCGATGAGGGACGCCTGGAGGTCCCCCGCATGGGACTGACGGTCACGGCACTGCAACTGGCCGCCAGCGGCGACAATTCCCGGCAACTGGATATCAGCGGCCAGGCCCGCTCCGGCGACGGGGAGCTGAGGCTCGACGGTCGGCTGAAGCCGGCGCCGAAGGGCGCCTGGGCGCTCGAGCTGGCGCTGGCGGGCAAGGATTTCGAGGTGGCACGCATCCCCGAGGCACGGATGCAGATTTCGCCGGATCTCAGGCTGCAGCTGGTCGGCAGGGAGATCCGCCTCGAGGGGGAGCTCGATATCCCCACAGCCCGGCTCGAACCGCGCGATATCAGCAGTGCGGTCAAGACCTCGGACGATGTGGTCGTCGTCGGTGCAGAGCCGGCTGCAGAGGCAGAGCGCTGGCTTATCACCACCCGGGTGCGCATCACCGCCGCTGACTCGATCCGCTTTATCGGCTACGGTTTTGACGGGCGCATCGGCGGCAACCTGCTGCTGGTCGATGAGCCGGGCAGCGTGACCCGCGGGCGCGGCGAACTGCACGTGGTGCCGGGCAGCACCTACAGCGCCTTCGGCAGGAAGCTCACGACCAGCCGCGGTCAATTGACCTTCGCCGACAGCCCGGTCGACAACCCGAACCTCGATATCACGGCGGCACGCACCATCGGCGATGTGGTGGCCGGGGTCCAGGTCAGGGGAACCGCAAAGAACCCCCTGCTGACCCTCTACTCCGAACCGACGATGGACCAGGCGGACATCCTCTCCTATCTCACTCTGGGACACCCTATGAACGTCGCCGGGCAGGGGGAGAGCGAGGAGCTGTTCAGTGCGGCAAACACCGCCGGTCTCATCGGCGGCAACTACCTTGCCGGCTATGTCGGCAGGCAGTTCGGCCTGGAGGAGGTGCGAGTCGAAGCCGAGTCCTCCACCGCATCGCCCTGGGTGGTGGTGGGCAAATATCTCTCGCCGCGGCTCTACGTGCGCTACGGTGTCGGCGTCTACGAAGACGCCTATTCGATCATCGTCCGCTACCAGCTCACCGAGCGCTGGCAGGTTCAGGGGGAAGGGGGGCAATTCAGCGGTGCGGATATTCTCTTCACCTTCGAGAGGGAGTGATAAGCAAGTTACAAGTTACAAGTTACAAGTTACAAGTTACAAGTTACAAGTTACAAGTTACAAGTTGGAGTGGACTCTGCGATGAGTTCGCCATTCGCACGAACCGTAGGAGCCGAGTCCCCTCGGCGAAGGGCTCGCCCGCACGGGGACTCCTAGATGGCGTTTTCCGCCAGATTTTCCGCCGTGAGCGTCAACTCGACGATATCCCCCATCCGCGCATCCTCCACGTTCATGCGGATGTAGTTGCTGGTGAGGCCGTTGGTGCCGCTGCTCTCGACCAGCACCTGCTGGCGCTTGCCCAGCTGTGTATCGAGAAAGGCCTTGCGCATGCGCCGCGCACGCTCGCGGATCTCGCCGGCTCGCTCCTTTTTCAGCTCCTGCGGCAGTTGGCCGGGCAGTGTCGCCGCGGGCGTGCCCTCGCGGACGGAGAAGGGAAAGACGTGCAGCTTGGCAAAACCGATCTCCCCGAGCAGCGCCAGGGTCTCCCGATGCTCCTGCCCGCTCTCGCCGGGGAAGCCGGCGATCACATCGGCGGCCATTGCGGTGTCGGGGCGGGCCGCCCTCGCCT
>Ga0209164_1002310_pt1 | contig 20704 bp, 19 predicted proteins | sample MTBNYHSulfiMetaG_FD_187458 | JGI IMG/M metagenome (GOLD analysis project Ga0209164, IMG submission 187458) | Enrichment culture microbial communities from rom New York Harbor, USA that are MTBE-degrading - MTBE-NYH (New York Harbor Sulfidogenic)... | ecosystem: Environmental > Aquatic > Marine >... | reverse complement strand
GGGCGGCGGGCTCTCGTTCGGCCTCGAGCAGCTGGTGATCGACGTCGAGATCTGGCGGATGTGCCGCGCTGCCCACGACGGGATCGCGACCGGGCCGCAGCGCTGGCTCGACGACGTGCTCGAGCGCGTCGGGCCCGGCGGCAGCTTCGTGGGCGAGCGCTCGACACGTGTCGGCATGCGGAGCGACGAGTGGTTCCTGCCACAGCTCGGCACGCAGCAGGCCCGCGACGCCTGGGAGGCGGCCGGCATGCGCGACGTCGTCGACGAGGCGCGGCAGAAGGTGGACGACCTCCTCGCGACGCATGAGGCGGCACGGTGGGGCGAGGACGTGGAGGGCGCGCTCAAGGAGCTCTACGAGCGCGCCCTCGACGCCTGAACCAGTCGCGCCGACGTCGGGAGCGGCGGGAGTCCCGTCCCTGCCGGTCCGAGCGGTCCCGCCGCGCGGAGCCGGAGCCCGTCGCGCCGCGCGACGCCGGAGCCTCTCGCTCAGGGCGAACGCCGCCGCGCGCTCCGCCCTCCGCGCGGCCTACCGGCGCCGTCGCAGCAGCGACCTGGCCGCCGCCATCGAGGCGACGAGCGCGGCGGCGACGGGCGCGACGACGATCGCCTTCCTGCCGGTCTCGACGGCGCGCCGCCTCCCGGTGTCGACCGCCTCGCCCAGCTCCTCGCGCAGACTGCCGAACGAGGCGCGCAGCGCACCGCGTTCCTTCTCCATGTCGGCGACGATCGCCGCCGCCGGACGCGAGGGCTTCTTCGCAGCGGTCGTCTCGGCGTTCATGACTCCTGTGCTCCCGTGTCGGACGACGTCGTCGGCGGAACGGGCTCCGCCGGCGGCGAGGACGGCGCCGGGGACGGACGCGGCCCAGGCGCCGGCGCGGGGCCCGGGGTCGTGCCCGCGCCGCCCGCGGACGTGCCCGCGCCGCCCGCGGGCCGCCCGCCACGCGCTCGCGCACGCACGCTCTCGACCGTCTCGCGGACGCTCGTCTTCACGATATCTGCGGTCTTCCGCGCCTCGGCCGCCGCCGTCGTCGGCGGAGGCGCCGTGGCGCGCCGGACCTGGCCGCGGCCGGCCAGGGCCAGGATGCCGACGACGGCGAAGAGGACCAGCGTGACGATGAGGAGCGACAGCCAGAGCGGCAGGACCAGCGCGAGGGCGACGGCGATCGTCGCCAGGGCGAACCCGACCGCGTAGAGGGCGAGGACCCCGGCGCCGACGAAGAGGCCGATCGCGGCGCCGAACCGCCGCCCCTTCTCCTTGAGCTCGGTGCTCAGCAGCTCGAGGTTGAGCTGCACCAGACGCTGCCCCCGGTCGCGGATGTCGGAGACGGAGGCCGCGAGTCGCTCACGCAGTGTCATGCTCCAACCCCTCCCCGCGTGACCGCAGCGGGTCAGCCCGCGCCGCGCACGCACCCGGAATCTCTGCGAGCCTACCCGCCCGCCGGAGGTCGGCAAACCAACCGGCCGGCGCGGGAGGGCCGGGAGAAGGTCGGGTACAGCGCGCCGGAGCGACCGGGGGGCGCGTGCCGGGAACGCCGGGGGTCCCGAGCCCGAGCGGATCGCACGACGCGCCGAGAGGGGCGGAGCACGGGCCGTGCCCACCGGGATGCACGCGAGCGCGGCCGCGCGCCGGCGCGAGAGGCGCCGTGGCGCGGCGCCCGTCGCCGGCTACCGCGAGTTCTTCTGCAGGGCGCTCAGGAACTCGGCGTTGCTCTTGGTCTCGCGCACCTTCTTGATGAGGAGCTCGATGGCGGCCGCCGGGTCGAGCGAGTGCAGCACGCCGCGGAGCTTCCACACGGCGGCCGCCTCGGCGGCGTCCATGAGCAGCTCCTCCTTGCGCGTGCCGGTCATCTCGATGTCGATGGCCGGGAAGATGCGCTTGTCGGCCAGCTTGCGGTCGAGGCGGATCTCCATGTTGCCGGTGCCCTTGAACTCCTCGAAGATGACCTCGTCCATGCGCGAGCCGGTGTCGACCAGCGCCGTCGCGAGGATCGTCAGCGAGCCGCCCTCTTCGATGTTGCGCGCCGCGCCGAAGAACTTCTTCGGCGGGTAGAGCGCGGTCGAGTCGACGCCGCCCGAGAGGATTCGGCCCGAGGCCGGCGTGTTGAGGTTGAAGGCGCGCGCCATGCGCGTGATCGAGTCGAGCAGCACGACGACGTCCTTGCCCATCTCGACGAGGCGCTTGACGCGGTCGAGCACCAGTTCGGTGACCTGGACGTGGTTCTCGGAGGGCTGGTCGAAGGTCGAGGCGACGACCTCGCCGTCGACCGAGCGCTGCATGTCGGTGACCTCCTCCGGCCGCTCGTCGACGAGCAGCACGATGAGGTGGACGTCGGGGTTGTTGCTCGTGATCGAGTTGGCGAGCTTCTTGAGGATCGTCGTCTTGCCCGCCTTGGGCGGCGAGACGATGAGACCGCGCTGCCCCTTGCCGATCGGGCAGAGCAGGTCCATGATGCGCGCCGCGGTGTCGTGCTCGGGGGTCTCGAGGCGCAGCCGCTCCTCGGGGAAGAGCGGGGTGAGTTGCTCGAAGACCGGCCGCTTGCGCGCCGCCTCGGGGTCGACGCCGTTGACGGTGTCGATCTTGAGCAGCGCGCTGTACTTCTCGTTGTCCTTGGGCTCGCGGACCTGCCCCTCGATCCTGTCGCCGCGGCGGAGCCCGAAGCGGCGGATCTGCGAGAGCGAGACGTAGACGTCGCGGTCACCCTGCGAGTAGCCGCTGGTGCGCAGGAAGCCGAAGCCGTCGGGCAGCACGTCGAGGATGCCCACGCAGGGGATCGGCGGGCCCTGGGGACGCTGCTCGCGCTGCTCGCCCTTGTTGCGCCGGCGCTGGTCGCGGCCGTGCTGGCGCCCCTGCTTGTCGGGGCGCTTGTCGGCCGGGCGGCCGGCGGCGGGCGCGTCGCCCCTCTCGCCGGCCGGCGGCGGGGCCGTCTCGACGGCGCCCTCGACGGGCGCGTCGGCGGGGGTGCGTGCCGGCTCGGACGAGCCGCCGTCGGCGGGCGGCGCGGCCGCGGCGTCGGGCGCGACGGACGCGCCCTCGGCGGAGGGCCGGCCGGGGGCCGGCGGCTGCGACGCCTCGGCGCGCCCGCTCTCGGCCGGGGCGGACTCGGGCGCGACGGTCGCCGGCCCCTCGGCGACGGCCGGCGCGCCGGCGTCCCCGGCGGGGGCGGCGGGCTCGGCGGCGGTCGTGATCTGTTCTGTCTGGTCTTTGGTCATGTCCTCACTCGTTCACGGGTCCCGTCTCTTCGCGGCACGGTGCGCGACCGGGACGATCGGCTACCCTCCGTCGTTTCTCTCACGCACGTGACCGCCTGGCCTGGGTGCCCCTAGGATGACGTGACGCGTGAAGAGACGGGTGGTGTCGGCGAAACGCACGACGGCACTGCGCGTGCACGTGATGCTGAAGCCCATGGCGAGCTTCGCAGGGGAGTATCGCACATCGTCCGTCAAATTCCCACTACTTCGGCGCGGAGCGTCCGGATGCCGGTCCCGGCGGGGCTCGCCGGGAGACTCCCGCCAGGCCGTGCCGCGCCGCCCTACACACGGGGAGGGCGCGACGCGCCGGGAGGAGACACGCAGTATATCGGCGGCGCGGCGCGGGCCTGTAGCCCCGGGGCCGCCGCCCGCGCTGGAGCGCAGAAGGCGCCCCGCCGGCGTCAGGGCGCCGACGACGCCGGCCGCCGGCAGTCGCCGACCGCGGCGAGGACGCGCTCGAGCACCTCCTTGACGCAGACGTCGAGACTCTCGTTCTCGATCACCGGCACGCCCTGCTCCTCGGCGCAGGCGACGATGTACTTCTGGATGCGGCGGATCTGCGCGAAGTGCTCGACGTAGCGCCGCAGCGGGCGGATACCGCCGGTCTCGTACTCGCGCACGGCGAAGTGGCCGCGATGGCGGTCACGGTCGCTCACGGCGAGCACGAACTCCACGATCAGCGCCTCCGGCCAGCGCGCGAGGTCGAGGAAGCCGGGCACGATGTGCACGCCCTCGATGACGATGCTGTGCGCCTCGGCGACGCTGCGCTCGATCAGCGCGCCGACGCCGACCGAGACCGCCCTGGTCTGGTCGACGAACCCGGTGCGGCTCAGCTCGGTCGTCCCCGGCCCGGGCACCTGGATCGGCGGCGCGGCGTCGAAGGACGAGGTGTGGATGGTCGGCATCAGCTCGCGGGCGAAGAAGGCGCGCATGACCTGACGCACCATGTCGGTGGAGGCGACCCGCGTGATGCCGAGGCGGTGGGCGAGCTGGGTGGCGAGCGTGCTCTTGCCCACGCCCGTGGCGCCGCCGACGAGGATCACGACCGGGACCTCGTTGCGGCGCAGCGACTGCCACTGGTCGAGACGCTCGATCAGCAGCTCTCCCTCCTTCGCCCCGAGGACGCGGCGGGCGATGGTGCGCAGCTGGCGCCGTGAGACCGCGGTGTGGCCGCGGCGCTTCTCGGAGAGCTCCACCGCCGCGGCCACGTCGTAGGCCTGTTCCGGGGCGAGACCCGTCGCCATGAAGGCCTGCGCCATCAGGCCCTTGGAGAACGGCACCCCCTGCTCGCCGACGACGACGAGCTCGTCGGCGCTCACGACGCGAGCCCCCCGGCTGCGCGGAGGCCGCGGGTCACGGGGTCCGCTCCCGGAAACGGCGCCGGCAGAGGGCGCCGAGGTCGCCGAGGGCGGCGTCGAGGACGCCGTCCTCGGCGACCGGCTCGTTGTCGCAGAAGGCGAGCTCGAGCCCCGACGCGGCGGCCGCCTCGGCGACGACGTCGATGGCGGCCGCCTTGATCTCGGTGAGGAAGACGTCGGCGGCGCGCGCCGCCCGCTCCACGTCGGCGACGAGCTGGCGGCGGTCGGCAAGCGCGCCCGAGGCGGAGACGATCTCGGCCCCGTGCGCCTCCTCGAGGTGCCGGACCATCGCCGGCAGGGCGTCGCCGGGGGCGGTCGAGAAGAAGGCCACGCGCCGGCCGCGGACCGGCGTCGCCGGCCGCGGCCTGAAGACCGTGGTCACGATCTCGAGCCCGGGCCGCACGGCGCGCGCCGCGTCGCTCAAGCGACGCACGGCGGCCTTGCTCGCGAAGGGCTCCTCGCACATCGTCAGCACGAGCACGTCGGAGAGCAGGAGACGGTAGGTACCCAGGTAGCCGGTCACGTAGTCGGGCGGCTGATGCGCGCCGGCGACGCAGAGCACCGCGTCGGCGGCGACCGGCGGCACCACGGCGCCGCTGCCCTCGAAGACGGCCACGGCCGGCGCCAGCTCCTCGACCAGGGGCAGGGCCGCGGCCACGGAGCTGTCGTAGGCGGCGCCGGCCAGCCCGCCGCCGCAGCGCCGGCAGCCCACGGTGGTGACGCCGGCGAGGACGGCATCCTCGTAGCAGTCGGAGGCCGCGTGGCGGCCGCACCGCGAGGCGTCGAGCAGGTCGAGCGGGCCGAGGGCGCCGCCGCGGACGACCTCGGGCTCGGGCGGGCCGCCGCGGCCCATCGCCACGACGACCACGCCGCCGTCGGCGGCGAGGCCGCGGTCGAGCAGGCGCGCCAGGTAGCCGGCGATGGCCGTCTTGCCGACCCGCTTGCCGGTGCCGATCACGGCGAGTGACGGCAGGGCGAAGGGCTCCATGGGCGGCGGCGAGAGCACGAAGTCGGCGCCCTCGTAGCGGCAGCCCGCCGCCAGGGCGGCGCTGGCGAGGACGAAGCGCTCGCGGTAGCCGAGGACCGGCTCGTCCGACAGGTCGACGACGACCTCGGCCCCCGTCTCGGCGACGAGGGCGGCGACCACGGACGCGGTCGCCGCCGCGTCGCCGCCCGGCGCGAGCGCCCGCAGCAGCGGGACGCCGTACTCCTGCCCGGGGTCGCCGCCCTCGCGGCGGAGCTTCTCGCGCCCGCCGGCGAAGAGCGCGGCGGCGACGTCGAACCGCGGCCCGAGACCCGCGATGCAGTCGCGCACGACCGGCGGGTAGTGCTCGCCGTCGATGACGACCACGGCGCGGCGCCGGGTCACGGCTCGACCGCCCCCGCGCCTGGGTCCTCCGGCGAGAGCACCGGGTACTTCGTGAAGCGGCCGCTGGAGCGCGTGAACTCGATCAGCTTCTCGCTCCCGTGGAAGGGGAACTTGCGCGCGATGGTGACGCGGTCGTCGGCGACGTGGATGACGTTGTAGCACGGCCGTGTCGTCCCCCGCAGGCGCAGCGAGCAGCAGGTGCCGGCGTTGACCACGAAGAGCCCTTCCAGCCGCCAGGCGTAGGGCACGTGCTTGTGCCCCGAGAGCACCAGGTCGACGCCGCACTCGCCGAGGACCTGCAGCACGTCGCCGGCGTCGTACACCATGTTGCGCTCGCGGCCCGTGCCGGGGATCGGCAGGAGGTGGTGGTGGAGCATGAAGATGCGGAGGCCGGCCGGGCCGGAGAACTCCTCGCGCAACCAGGCGTAGCGCGCGCGGCCGATCTGCCCGTAGTCGAGGTCGGGCTCGGTCGAGTCGACGGCGACGATGCGCACGTCGCCGATCTGCACCGACTGGGAGCGCGGGCCGATGAGGTCCTCGAAGTGCACGTAGCCGACGTTGCGCGAGTCGTGGTTCCCCGGCACGACGACGATGTCGGGGCAGCGGAGGCGCTCGAGGTACTCGTGGGCCGCCACGTAGTCCTGGCGGAACCCCATCTCGGTGAGGTCGCCGGTGCAGAGCACGAGGTCGGGCTCGAGCTCGTTCAGCTCGACGACCGTGCGGTCCATGAGGCTGGGGACGAAGTACGGCGACCCCGCGTGGAGGTCGGAGATGTGGGCGATGGTGATGGCCTTCACGCTGCCCCCCGGAGCGGCGGACGGGCCTCCCGGCCCCCGGCGGATGCAATGGTACCGCGAGCCGCGACGGCAGGGCCAGAGGGCCGTTGCGTCGCCCGTCGCCCGCCCTCGCGACCCCCTGCGCGCGTGCGTCGCGCTACTCGACGATGACGATGCGTCCGGGCCCCTGCTTGTCGCGCACGGAGAAGGTCGTGCGGGCGCCCTCGCGACGGAACCGCAGGTGCATCGTCGTGTGCCCGATGTGCAGGTTGGAGAGCGTCACGTCGCCCAGCCAGCTCGGCAGCACGGGGTTGTGCACGTAGACGATGTTCTCCTCGGCCTGGGCGTAGATACCGAGCATCCCCTGGAGCACGAGGAGGAGGGCGCCGCTCGAGGCGGCGTAGGGCGCGCAGGCCATGGGGAAGGCCACCGGCCGGTCCGAGTGCTGACGCGCGAAGCCGCAGAAGAGCTCGGGAAGCCGTGAGGACTGGTAGGCGAGGGCGGCGTCGACGAGCCCCTTGGCGAGCCGGTTCGACTCCCGGTCGTAGCCGAGCTTCTTCAGCGCGCTGGCGGCGATCGCCGTGTCGAACGGCCACACGCCGCCGTTGTAGAAGCTCACCGGGTTGTAGGCCCGGGCGTGTCGGCTGACGGTCCTGATGCCCCAGCCGGTGAAGAACTCCCCCGACATCAGGCGACGCGCGACGCGGGGCACCAGCTCGTCGGCGACGATGCGCGACCACAGGCAGTGGCCGGCGCTCGAGCAGGGCGTCGCGACCGGGCGCTTCTCGCCGTCGAGCGCCATGGCGAAGAAGCCCGCGTCGTCGATCCAGAACCGCTCGTTGAAGCGATGCTTGAGCTCGCGCGCCTCCGAGGTCATGCGCTCGGAGCGCTCGATGTCGCCGAGCCGCCCGTACAGCGCGGCGAGGCGACGTTTGGCGTAGTACACGTACGCCTGCACCTCGGCCAGGGCGACGGGCCCCTCGGCCGGCGTGCCGTCGGCGTGCACTACCGCGTCGGCGGCGTCGCGCCAACCCTGGTTCACGAGCCCGGCGCGCGAGCGCCGCTGGTACTCGACCAGACCGTCGCCGTCGGGATCGCCGTCGCCGGCGAGCCAGTCGAGGGCGGCGTCGACCGCCGGCGCGAGCTCTTCGAAGACCTCGAGCTCCCCGGTCCACATGGTGAGCTCGCAGAGGAGCAGCAGCCAGAGCGGCGTCGCGTCCACCGAGCCGTAGTACGGCGTCTGCGGGATGCTGCGCGCCGCGGCCAGCTCCCCGCGCCGCAGCTCGTGCATGATCTTGCCGGGCTGCTCCTCCCGGAAGGCCGAGTCGGCGCTTCCCTGATGGGCGGCGAGGAAGCGCACCGCGGCGCGCGCGAGGCGGAGGTCGAAGAGCAGCGTCTCGAGGCCGACGAGACAGAGGTCGCGGCCGAACGGGGCGGCGAACCAGGGCAGCCCGGCGCTGGGCAGGCGGCCCCACTCGGTCTCCTCGGTCAGCATGCGCAGGTCGCGCCGGGCCCGGCGCAGCACCTGGTCGAACTGCTCGTTGTCGGTGTAGATGCCGGTCGCCGCCGCCTGCCACTCCTCGTGGTCGCGGCGCAGCCGCGTCAGCCTCTCGGTCGTGCCCCCGGTGCGCGGCTCCGGCGCGTCCGGTCCCACGACCTCGACGTGGACGCGCACGAGGGCGCGCGCCCCGGGCTCGAGCCGCAGGCGGAACCGCGCCCGCCCCTCGCGGATGGACTCGGGAGCGGGCTCGAAGCGCACCACGGTCTTGCGCAGCGCGTCGTCGAGACCGAGGTAGGCGAAGGTGAGGACGCCCTCGTCGGCCTTCGGCGCGAACAGTCGCCCGCGGCGCCGGCGGCGCATGCCGCGGACCTCGAAGAGGTCGGCGAAGTCGCTGTCGAAGAGGAGGTCGAGCGAGACGTCCACGGAGCCGTGGTGGAAGTTCCGCACGCGCACCACCTCGTGGAGACCGTCGTCGAGGAAGCGCTGGCGCCAGACGTGCACGGTCGCCTGCGGCACCGTGCGGCCGTCGCGGCCGCGGAGCTCCACATTGGTCGAGTCGATGATCGCGCTGTACCCGCGCTCGGCCGACGACGACAGCACGACGGGCTCACGGCCGCCGAGGAGCAGCTCGAACCGGCTGAGGTGGCGCGTGTCGCGGAAGTAGAGGCCGAGCGCCGAGTTCTCGCCCCCCGGGGCGTGACCGGCCTGGTCGGTGTACAGGAAGAGCTCGCCTTCCTTCAGCACGAGCCGCGCGGCGCGGCTCCCGCTCATCACGTACCGCTCGGCCACCATCGTGACCGGCGGTTCACGCTCGACCGCGTCGAAGCGCTCCTCCCCGACGACGACCTCGCCGGACGCCCCGGACGGCGTTCCCGACGGCGGCTCTGGTGTCTCCGGCATGCGACTCAGGCTCCTCGGCGGCGTGGCGCGCCCCCCGCGCTGTGGGGGGCCGGCCGGCCCTCACGGCCGTGTCTCACTAGGCATACCCGCAGACCGCGGTGGCGAGCGCGTCTGCCGCGGTCGTCGCGCTCATGCGGTCGCGTCGAGGAACAGGCGCATGAGCTCGACGCCTCGTTCCACCCTCAAGCCGGTGCGCACCGCCTCGCCCTCGCCGAACGCACCCGCTCCGGCGCCGGGTGCCGCCCTGCCGCCCGGCGCCGCCGCCAGATCGGAGGGCGGCGCCGAGCCGATGACGAACGGCACCGGCGCGTCGTCGTGGGTGCGCAGGCGGAGCGGCGTGTGGTGGTCGGGCAGCACCATCACCGCCGGGCGCCCCGGAGCCGCGGCCAACGGGGCGAGGACCTCGCGGTCGACGCGCTCGATCGCCCTGACCTTCTCGGCGAGGTCGCCCTGATGGGACGCCTCGTCGGGAGCTTCGACGTGGACCCAGACGAAGTCGTGCGTCTCGAGTGCCGCCAGGGCGGCGCGCGCCTTGGCGGCGTAGTCGGTGTCGAGGTCGCCCGTTGCGCCGGGCACGTCGAGCACGGTGAAGCCGGCACAGCGGCCGATGCCGCGCACGAGGTCGACGGCGCCGACGACGGCGCCGGAGAGGCCGGTCGCGGCGCGGAACGGGGGCAGCCGCGGCGCCGTGCCCTCGCCCCAGAACCAGACCTCGGTGTGCGCCCGCAGCGGCGCGAGCACCTCGCGGGCGGCGGCGAGCAGGTCGCGGAGCACGGCCGCGGGGTCGCGGCCGGCGGCCGGCGCCGCCTCCGGCGCCCGAGGCGGCGACGCCGGCTCGGCCGTGCCGGGGAGGTAGCCCGCGACCGGACGGTCGAGGATGTCGTGCGGCGGCGTGCACGAGACGAGCGCGCCCCCGCGCCAGACGAGCAGATTGCGGTAGCTCACCCCGGGGTGGAACTCGAAGGCGCCGCCCCCGAGCGCGGCCTGCAGGGCCGCGACGAGGCGGCGCCCCTCCGCCCCGTCGATCTGCCCGGCGGTGTGGTCCTTCATGACGCCGTCCACGATGGTGACGAGGTTGCAGCGGTAGGCGACGTCGCCCGGCCCGAGATCGACCCCGATGCTCGCCGCCTCGAGCGGCGCGCGGCCGGTGTAGACGACGGCCGGGTCGTACCCGAGGGCCGAGAGGTTGGCGACGTCGCTGCCGGCCGGCATGCCCGGCGGCACCGTGCGCACGAGCCCCACGAGGCCACCGCGCGCCAGCGCGTCCATGGCGGGGGTGTCGGCGGCCTCCAGCGGCGTGAGGCCGCCGAGCGCCTCCTGAGGCTCGTCGGCCATGCCGTCGGGCACCAGCAGCAGGCGCCGGCGGCTCACGCGGTCCCGCGCGCGCGCCTCGCCGCGCGCGTCCTCAGCCGCCCCGGCACCCGGACGCCCTCAGCTCGCCCCACCGAGCACCATCATCGGCTGCAACTCGAAGGTCGCGTACGTCGGCCGGTAGCGCTCGGTGTCGTAGAACTTCTCCACGTCGACGACCTTCTTGTAGGCCACGACGGTGTCGATCGGGACCGAGTCGTAGCGCCCGTTGCGCAGCGCCACCATGCGCCCGTGGTCCCCGCGCAGCAAGAGGTCGATGGCCAGGTTGCCGTAGGCCATGGGGACGATGGAGTCGAGCGCGTCGGGGTCGCCGCTGCGCACCGCATAGCCGAGGTTCATGCTGATCATGTCGATCTTGCGGCCGTCGTTGTGCTTCGGCGCCCGCTGCTTCACGAGCAGGCTCACGCGGTCTCCGATGCCGCCCAGCTTCGCGTGCCCGTACTGGTCCTTCTCCTGAGTGCTGAAGAGCATGTCCTCGCCCTGCAGCGCGGCGCCCTCGCTGACCAGGCAGACGGAGTACTTCTCCGGGTGCTGGTTGCGGTCCTCGACGAGGATCTCGGTGAGCACGTCGATGTCGCCCTTGACCTCGGGGATGAGGCAGCGGTGAGCGGCGCCGGCGATGGTCGGCAGCAGGGCGGTGAAGCCGGCGTAACGCCCGAAGACTTCGACGATCATGATGCGCTCGTGCGAGGCGGCCGAGGTGCGGAGCTGGTTCGTGATGTTGACGATGCGCGTCACGCAGGTGCTGAAACCGAGGCAGTAGTCGGTGCCGGGGACGTCGTTGTCCATCGTCTTCGGCACCGCGACCACGGGCACGCCCTTCTTCTCGAGCTCGACCGCATAGCTCAGGGTGTCGTCGCCGCCGATGGGCACCAGGTAGTCGATGCCGAGGAAGTCGAGATTGGCGACCACCTCGTCGGTCACGTCGTTCTTCTCGTCCGTGTACCTGTCGGCGAGGTGTGCCGGGACGTCCTTCTTCGGCACGGCGCTCGGGCGCGTGCGCGAGGAGTGCAGCAGCGTGCCGCCGGTGCGGCCGTACTGATTGACGAGCTCCTTGGTGAGGGGCATCACGCAGCCGCTGTTGTCGCTGCCCCCGTCGCGGCAGATCTCGACCAGCCCGGCCCAGCCGCGGCGGATCCCCACGACGTCGAAGCCCTCGCGCACGGCGCGCACCGTGAGGGCACGGATCGCGGGGTTGAGGCCGGGGACGTCGCCGCCGCCGGTCAGGATGCCGATCCGCCCCTTCGAACCTTTGGTCATCGTCTCCTCCTACTCCTGGCCCTCGACCCTGATCACCGCCGGCCGCCCCTCGACGTCGTCGAGCCCCGCGATGCGCGCGAGGGCGCCGAAGAACGACGCCTCGCGCACCGGGTGCAGCACGAGCACGAGCTCGGCGCCCTCGTCGCGGCCCTCCTGGACGACCGAACGGATGCTGACGCCCTCGTCGCCGAAGATGGCCGCGACCTTGGCGAGCACCCCCGGCCGGTCATGCACCTGCATGCGCAGATAGAACGTGGAGACCATCTCCGCGTCGGCGAAGAACGGCAGGTCCTTGTAGCACTGGCAGTCGCGCGTGAAGCCGCCCTCGACCGTGTTGACCACCGAGACGATGTCGCCGATCACCGCCGAGGCGGTGGGGATGCTGCCGGCCCCGGGGCCGTAGAGCATGATCTTGTCGAACGTCTCGCTCTCGAGGAAGACGGCGTTGTAGGCGCCACCGACGGTGGCGAGGGGGTGCGCGGCCGGGATGAAGGCGGGGTAGACGCGCACGTTCATGCCCCCGTCGACGAGCTTGGCCACGCCGAGCAGCTTGGCGACGAGACCGAGCCGGCGGCCGTGCTCGATGTCGAGGGCGGTGACGTGGGTGATGCCCTCGTGCGGCACGTCGCCGAGGGTGACGCGGCTGTGGAAGGCGATCGAGGCGAGGATCGCCATCTTGGCGGCCGCGTCCTTGCCCGTCACGTCCTCGGTCGGGTCGGCCTCGGCGTAGCCCAGACGTTGGGCCTCCTCGAGGACGTCGTCGTAATCGGCCCCGGTCGCGCTCATGGCGCTGAGCATGTAGTTGGTGGTGCCGTTCACGATGCCGAAGACGCGCGTGACCTGGGCGGCGACCAGCGACTCGCGCAGCACCTTGATGACCGGCACGGCGCCGACCGAGCTGGCCTCGAAGCGCAGGTGCACGCCGGCCGCCTCGGCGGCGTCGAAGAGCCGCGCGCCGTGCTGCGCGAGCAGCTGCTTGTTGGCGGTCACGACGTGCTTGCCGGCGGCGAGGGCGCGGAGCTGGAAGTCGAGCGCCGCGTCGACGCCGCCGATCAGCTCGACGACGATGCCGACCTCGGGGTCGGCGAGCATGGCGTCGATGTCGTGGACGACAAGCGCGGGGTCGAGGTCGGGATGCGCGAATCCCGGCAGCTCGAGCACGCGCCGCAGCGCGACCTCCTTGCCCGTCGCCAGACGGATGTCGCCGGCGTTGCGCCTGAGCAGCGCCCCGACGCCCGATCCGACGGTGCCGTAACCCAGCAGCCCGATGCCGACACGCTCCACGGTGCTCCCTTTCACTCCGCTCTCCGGACGACGGCGCGGCCGCGCCGCGGCGGCCGCGCCCAGCCGCAGTATATGAGAACGCCGACGGAGGCCGCTGGCCGCGCGGGCGGGACGGAGGGTGCGCGCGGAGGGTGCGCACCCGCCACGCGCGCCCGCGGGACCTCGAGGACCTCGCTCAGTCGCGCAGGGGGCGCTGCAGGCGCAGGACGTCCTCCCAGGTCTCACGCGCGACGACGACACGCGCGCGGCCGTCGGCCACCATCACGACCGCCGGCCGCGGCTGGCCGTTGTAGTTGTTGGCGAGCACGTAGCCGTACGCGCCGGTGCCGGGCGTCACGAGGATGTCGCCGGGTTCGGGCGGGGCGATGCGCACGTCGCGCACGAGGATGTCGCCGGACTCGCAGTGCTTGCCGGCGACGGTCACGAGCTCGGTCGCCGGCACCTCGGCCTTGTTGGCCAGCATCGCGTCGTAGCGCGAGTCGTACAGCATCGGCCGCAGGTTGTCGCTCATGCCGCCGTCGACCGCGACGTACGTGCGCACGCCGGGGACGACCTTGACCGTGCCGACCGTGTAGGCCGTCACCGCCGCCTTGCCGGCGATGGAACGCCCGGGCTCGACGAGCACCGTCGGCATGTCGACGCCGTGCCGCCCGGCCTGCCCGCGCAGGGCGCCGACGGCGACCTCGGCGAATTCGGCGATCGAGGCCGGGTGGTCGTCGAGCGTGTAGCGGATGCCGAGTCCGCCGCCGATGTTGAAGAGACGGCACTCGAAGCCGAGGTCGCGGCGCCAGCCGGCGACGGCGGCGAAGAGCGCCGCGATCTCGCTCTCGTACGACGCTAGATCGAAGATCTGCGAGCCGATGTGCGCGTGCACGCCGACGAGGTCGAGCCATGCCGACGCCTGCAGACGGCGGACTGCCTCCGTCGCCTGCCCTCCGTCGACCCCGAAGCCGAACTTGGAGTCGGACTGCCCGGTCTGGACGAAGCTGTGCGTCGACGGCCGTACGCCGGGCGTGACGCGGAGGAGGACCGGCTGGCGGCGGCCGCGGGACGCGGCGGCGGCCTCGAGCCGCGGGAGCTCGTCGAAGGAGTCGACGACGAACTGGCCGATCCCGTAGTCGAACGCGGCCTCGATCTCGTCGACCGACTTGTTGTTGCCGTGGAAGTAGACGTCCGCGGCCGGGAAGCCGGCGGCACGGGCGGCGGCGAGCTCGCCGCCCGAGGCCACGTCGAGCGCGAGCCCCTCCTCGGCCACGAGCTCGCACATCGCCCGGCAGGCGAACGCTTTGCTCGCGTAGACGACCGTGAAGCGGTCGGTCTGCGCGGCGAAGGCCGTGAGGTAGGCACGGCACTGGGCGCGCAGCGCCGCCTCGTCGTAGATGAAGAGCGGGGTGCCGTGCTCGGCGGCCAAGGCGACGACGTCGCAGCCGCCGATCTCGAGGTGCCCGGCCGCGTCGTGTCTCGCCGAAGGTGGGTAGATGAGCGTGTGCGTCACGTGCGCCGGCATCCTACCATGCGTGACGCGCTGCTATCATGGGCGGCCATGGAGACCCTCCGCGACAGTCCGGCGAGGCCGCTGGGCGGCCTCGCGGCCGTCGTCATCGGAGCGGCGGATCCGCTCACCGCCGCCATCGTCCGGCGGCTCCTCGCCGACGGCGCCGGGGTGCTCACGACCGCTCCCGACGAGGAGGCCGCGCTCGCGCTCGAGGCCGACCTCGCGGCGGAGGGCGGCGTCGCCTACGTCGTGGCCGCCGACGCCGCACGCGCCCGCGACGCCGACGCCGTCTTCGGCGAGGCGCTGCGCGTCTTCGGCGCCATCGACATCGCGGTCGCGATCGCCGGCGCGCTCCCGGGACCGCCCGGCGGCGGTCCGTTCGACCTCGACGACGGCGCCTTCGAACGCACCCTCCTCGCCTCCCTCCGCCCCGCCTTCGCCGGCGCGCGGCGCGCGGCGCGCCTCATGACGGCTCGCGGCCGCGGCGGCAGTATCGTCATCGTCGCCGGCCTGTCTCTCGCGGGCGCGTCCCGCGAGGGCGCGGCCGCGGAGGATGCGCCCGACGGGTTTCGCGGCCGGGCACGCCCCGCCGACGCGCCGGCCGACCTCGTCGCCGGCGCCGCCGGCGGGGCTCTCGAGGCGCTGACCCGCGGGATCGGCGCCGCCGGCGGGGCTCGCGACGTGCGCGCCAATCTCGTACGCGTCGCGGCGGCCGACGGCGCCGGGCCGCCGCTCGGCGCTCCCGCGACAGCCCGTGACGTCGCGGCCGCCGTCGCCTTCCTCGCCTCGCCGCGCGCCTCCTACGTCAGCGGCGCCGTCCTCCCCGTCGACGGCGGGCTGGAGAGCCTCCGATGAGCGCGGCGGCGTTCGCCGAGAAGGCCGCGCTCGTCGCCGGCGGCACGCGCGGCATCGGTCTCGCCTGCTGCAGGAGGTTCCTCGACCAGGGGGCGGGCGTCGTGTTCTGCGGCACCTCGGAGGACGGCGTGCGCGCGACCGCGGCCGAGCTCGAGGGTCTCGGCGGCGGCCCGGTGGCCGGCTACGTGTGCGACGTCGCCGACGCCGCCGCGGTCCAGCGCCTCGTCGACGAGACGCTGCGTCTCTTCGGCCGCCTCGACGTGTGCGTCACCGCCGCCGGCGTGGGCCCGTGGGGGCCCTTCGACCAGCTGCGCCCCCCCGACGTCGAGCGACAGCTCGCCGTCAACGTGCTCGGCGTCCACAACGTCGTCGCGGCGGCCGCGCGCGTCATGCGCGCGCAGGGCGCGGGGAGCGTCGTCACGATCGGCTCGATCAGCGGCCTGCGCGCGGACTGCGACGCGGCGAGCTACTGCGCGAGCAAGGCGGCGGTGCACCTGCTCACCAAGGCCTTCGCGCGCGAGCTGGCGGCGCATCGTGTGCGCGTCAACTGCGTCGCCCCAGGGTGGGTCGACACCGACATGAACGACGGGCTGCGCGAGGACGCGGCGGCGCGGCGGGCGGTCTGCGCGGCGATCCCGCTCGGGCGCCTGGGTCGCCCGGAGGAGATCGCCGAGGTCGTCGCCTTCCTCGCCGGCGACGAGGCCGCCGCGATCAGCGGCGCCGTCGTCGTCGCCGACGGGGGGCTCACGTCCCGCTGAAGCCGGAGCGCGGCGGGCACGGCCCGGGCGCTCGCAGTCGCCCCCGCTTGGTCCGCCGCCGGGTCGCCCACGGCGCCGTCAGTACTCGATTCCCTCGCGCCCCTGGATCCCGGCGTCGTAGTAGTGCCGCACGAGACGCATCTCGGTCACCAGGTCGGCGGCCGCCAGGAGCTCGTCGGGGGCGCGCCGCCCGGTGATCACGAGCTCCACCTCGGCCGGCTTGTCGCGCATCAGGGCCAGGACGTCGTCGAGGGGGACGAGCTCGAAGTAGACCGCCGTCACGAGCTCGTCGAGCACGACGACGTCGTAGTCGCCGCTTGTGACGAGGGCGCGGGCACGCGCGAACCCGGCGGCGGCCGCCGCGAGGTCCTCCTCCGTCGCCGCGCCCTTTCGTACCCAGTGGTCGAGACCGGCCTGCACGACCTCGACCTCGAGGCGGCGCAGCATGACGATCTCGCCCCAGCTCGGGTCGGCCTTCATGAACTGCACGACGACGGGGCGAAGGCCGTGCCCGAGCGCACGCAGCGTCAGGCCGAGCGCGGCGGTCGTCTTCCCCTTCCCGTCTCCCGTGTAGACCTGGACGAAGCCTCTCGAGAGCGGACTCACCGCACCGCCTCCCTCGCTCCGCCGGCGACGGGCGCCGTTCGCGCCGCCGGCCCGCCGGCGGCGCGACCACGCGACCCCGCCGGCGGCCGCCCGCGATTCACTTGCCGTACTCGTAGAACCCGGCGCCGCTCTTGCGCCCGAGCTTGCCGGCCTCGACGAGCTCGCCGAGCACGGCGGCAGGCCGGTACTTCACGTCGCCGAGCTCGCGCTCGAGCGTCTCGAGGATCGCCGTGGTGGTGTCGAGCCCGACGAGATCGGCGAGCGCCAGCGGGCCCATCGGGAAGTTGGCCCCCAGCTTCAGCCCCGTGTCGATGTCCTCGGCGGTGGCCACGCCCTCGGTGAACGCCTGGGCGGCCTCGTTGATCATCGGGAAGAGGATGCGGTTGACGACGAACCCGGGCGCGTCGCTCACCGTAATCGGTGTCTTGCCCACCTTCTCGGCGAACCCGCGCGCCTCCTCCATGGTCGTGTCGCTCGTCCGCGCGCCGCGGACGACCTCGACCAGGGCCATCAGCGGGACGGGGTTGAAGAAGTGGATGCCGACGAAGCGGCCCGGGTCGCCCACGGACTCGGCGAGCGCCGTGACCGAGAGGCTCGACGTGTTGGTGGCGATGACGGCGTCCGGGCGCAACGTCGCGGCCGCACGGGCGAAGAGGTCGCGCTTCAGGTCCATCGACTCGGGGGCCGCCTCGATGAAGAGATCGGCATCGGCGCCGGCGGCGATGTCGGTCCCGGTCGCGATGCGGGCGAGCGCCGCGTCGCGAGCGTCGGCCTCCATGCGCCCCTTGTCGACCAGCCTGGCGAGACCCTTCTCGATGCCGGCCATGCCGCGGGCGACGAACTCGTCGGCGACGTCGACCATGACCACGTCGAGGCCGGCCACGGCCGAGACCTGGACGATGCCGGCCCCCATCTGGCCGGCCCCGGCGACGAGCACTTTGCTGACGGTCATCGAGCCCTCCTTCGTCTGGCCCCGCGACCGCGGAGCCGGGAGCGCCCGCCGCGGCGGGCGGAGCGCGCTGGCGGAATGGCGGGCCGGGAGGCGGGCGCGGCCGACGGCCGTCGCCCTCCCGGCCGCCCTATGCTATCGCAGCGCCGGGCGGCTCGTGCGGCGCCGCCCGCCGGAACGCTGAGGCGGCGACGCCCGGCGGAACGCGGCCGCGGCGGGCGCCTGCTACCATGGGCGCATGGAGCAGCCCGTCATCGTCAGCTGTGAGGTGCTGCGCGACGAGATCGAGCGCGTCGCCCCGGGTCACGACATCCGCTTCGTCGAGGGCGCGCTGCACGACTACCCCGACCGGATGCGGGCGGCGCTGCAGGCACGCATCGACGACGTGCCGGGCTCGCGGACGATCCTCCTGTCGTGCGGCCGCTGCAGCAACGGCACCGTGGGTCTGCGCGGCGGCCGGCACCGGCTCGTCCTGCCGGCCGTCGACGACTGCATCTCCCTGCTGCTCGGGTCGCGCGCCCGCTACCTCGAGGAGCACGGCCGCCAGCCGGGCACGTACTACTACACGCGCGGATGGGTCGACTACATCGACGACCCCTACCACGAGTACCTGAAGATCGTCCCCAAGTACGGGGAGGAGAAGGCCGCGATGGTCGCCCGCATGATCCTCGAGCACTACACGAGGGTCGCGCTGATCGACACGGGCACCTACGGCGTCGCCGCGCTGCGCCCCTACCTCGACACGGTGTGCACCTTCTACGGGCTCCCGCTCGAGACGCTCCGGGGCTCGCTCCGCCTCCTCGAGAAGCTCGTCGCCGGGCCGCACGACGACGAGTTCATCGTCGTCGAGCCCGGCGACGAGCTCGAGGAGTGCCGCTTCTGGGCGCTCGCCGCGACGTGAGGGGATCCGCGCACCCGGGCTGACCGGCGGTCCTCGCCCGGCCGGTCTCGCCCTCGACCCGGCCACTGCACCGCCGGCGCGAAGGGGCGCCGACCTCGCGGCCGCGTGCCGCTCAGCCGGCCGCGGGCCCTTCGTCGGGCCGGGCCTCCGGCGCCTCGCCGACCGGCGCCGCGAAGGCCTCGACGGCGCGCGCGTAGCTCAGCTGCATCGCCGCGACCGTGCCGCGCAGGTCGGCGAGCCCCTCCTCCCCGCGCTCGCGCGCCACCACGTCGATCCAGGCGCGCAGGGTCTCGATCGCCAGGCGCGCGTCGTCGAGGTCGCGCAGCTCGCGCGTCTGGTCGGTCAGCCCGAGCTTCTGGTAGCCGACGGTGACGAGATCGACCAGCATCACCTCGACGAGATCGGCGACGCGCAGCTGCTTCATCCGCTCCACGGCCTCACGGCGCCGTTCATCGTCGGTCTCTGCCGCTCCCCCGCGGTCACCCGCGGCCTCGTCGCTGCGCGCGGCCTCGTCGCCCGCCGCTGCGCCGCCACGCCCGGCGCCTTCTCCGCGCGCGGCCTCGTCGCGGCGTCCCGCGCCTTCACGGCGCGCGTCGTCATCGCTCACGGATCCACCTTTCCGGCCCGGCCGCGGACAGCGCGGCGGCGGCCTCCGCGGTCTGTGTCACGACCTCGGCGAACACCTCGCGCGGCGTGCGGCCCTCACGCACGGCCGCAGCCTGCCGCTGGGCGCCGTTGCCCTCGCCCAGGAGACGCTCGACGTGGTCCAGGTGCGGCTGGAGGCCGAGGCTCGCCGCGCGCGGCGCGGCGAGCTCCACCAGCCGGCGCAGCGCGTCGGGCGCCGGCACCTCGCACTCGCGTTCGAAGTCGACGAGCTTGCCGTCGAGGCCGAAGCGGATCGCCCGCCACAGGTTCTCCTCGACGTAGCGCGTCGGCTGCGCGGGCAGGGCCGCGCCCTCGTCGTACAGGTCGGCGAGGTGGGCGACCAGACCGACGCTGAGAGCGGAGACGGCCAGGTTCTGCCAGGGTTCCGTCTGGGCGTCGGCGATGCGCAGCTCGACGGTCCCGAACCCGTGGTGCGGGCGGACCGACCACCAGATCTGTGTGAACTCCTGGATGCAGCCGGTCGCCACGAGGAGCTCGTAGAAGCGGCGGTGCTCGGCCCAGCTGCCGAAGACGTCGGGGATGCCGCAGCGCGGGAACATGCGCACGAAGGTCTGCGTGCGCGCCGAGTGCAGCTCCGTCCAGACGCCTTCGATGAACGGCGAGTTCGCGGACAGCGCCAGCAGGTGAGGCAGGTAGCCGCGCAACGCATCGCACACCGCGACGGCGCGGTCGAGGCCGCGCACCCCGACGTGCACGTGCGCGGCCCAGGTGTTGTTGCGCCAGGCGACGTACTTGAGGCGCTCCTCGACGAGCCGGTAGTGCGGCGTGTCGATGATCTCCTGGTCCTTCCAGCTCGAGAAGGGGTGCGTGCCCGTCGCCGCCAGCCGGAAGCCCCGCTCGTCGGCGAGCCGGAAGAGCTCGAGCCGATTGAGGAGCATCTGGCGCGCGGCCTGGGCGAAGTGCAGCGTGCGCGGCGTACGCACCTCGATCTCGGAGCGGATCAGCTCGCCGCTGATGCGCTCGGCGAGGCGGGGCCCGGCGGCGTCGCGGAGGTCCTCGAAGCCGGAGGTCAGCTCGAGCGTGCCGGGATCGAGGATCTGGAACTCCTCCTCGAGGCCCACCGTGAAGTCGAGGGCCTCGTCGAAGCGCGCCTCGACCTCGTCGAAGTAGGCTTCAAGCGGCAGCGTCATGGCAGGCACACTCTACCCGTCGGAGGCGAGGGCGGAAAACGCCGCGCAGCGGGCACGCGCCGCGCGGGCGCCGCGACACGGCGAGCGACGGGCGGGCGCGGAGCGCCCGCCGGGGCGGGGCGACCGGCGGGCGCCCCCCGTCATCGGAGACGAGAGCCGCCGGAGCGACGAGGGGGCGGCCGCCGTCGGCGGCCGCCCCCTCGGGGACTCCCGGCTCGCGGGGGGCGCTCACGCCGCCCCGGTGAGCCCCTTGGCCACGGCCACGGCCTCGATCGC
>Ga0209164_1002309_pt1 | contig 20707 bp, 16 predicted proteins | sample MTBNYHSulfiMetaG_FD_187458 | JGI IMG/M metagenome (GOLD analysis project Ga0209164, IMG submission 187458) | Enrichment culture microbial communities from rom New York Harbor, USA that are MTBE-degrading - MTBE-NYH (New York Harbor Sulfidogenic)... | ecosystem: Environmental > Aquatic > Marine >... | reverse complement strand
CGGGGCATCAATCGTGACCTCCATGTCCACGTTGGGGGCGCTCCTTCTCCACGCATCGTACGAAGCCCGATAGACCAGCTCCTCCGGGGAGCGCGCCCCGTACTTGATCGAGATTTTCTTGTAGTCACTCGCGTCGTGGATCAGCATATAGATCAGCGAGCGCAAGGGAGCCAGGCCGCAACCGCCGCCGACGACGAGGATCTCGCGGCCCTTGTACTTCTCGAAAGGATAGCCCTTGCCGAAAGGCCCCCGCACCCCGAGGACGCTGCCCGGCTGGACTTCTTCATGCAATCGATCCGTGACCGAGCCGGTGCGGATCAACGTGATCTCCAGCCGGTCGCTCTCCAACGGCGACGAGGAAGGCGTGAAGGGCGCCTCCCCCACGCCCGGCAAAGTCAACTGGACAAACTGCCCGGCCCGAAAGGTGAAGGGCTTGTCCATCTTCAGCACGAAAGTCTTGATCGTCGGGGTCTCGTCGGTGACCTTCTCGACCTCGCACAACAGCGGCTCGTAGGGATTCGGATAGTCCGCGATCATTGCCCCAACACCCTCATAACCTCCCGGGGATCGGTCGTCGCCATACACGACTGCGAGCAGCGGCCGCAGCCCGTGCAACCATACCGGCCGTAGGTCTCATAGTGATAAAGATACTTGTGGTTAAAACGGTTCGCGTAGCGCGCCCGAATCTGCGGTCGGGGACTCGGCTTCACCCCTCCGACTCCGGCCATACGGGAGTAATCGGCCAGCAGGCAGCTGTCCCAGCTGCGCAAGCGCTCGAAGACGTCCTGCCGGTCGGGCATGCGCTTCTGATCGAACATGTAAAAGCAATAGCAGCTCGGGCAGACATTCGTGCAGGCGGCACATTCGACGCACCGGTTAAACAGGTCGTTCCATTTCTCCGACGGCGGGTTCGCCTTGAGGATCTCATAGAAGGACTGGCGGGTGGTAAATTTCTCGTTGGATTGTTGGAGAAGCGCCAGCGTCGCCTGGTGGCATTGCTCGACTTGCTCTTTATGGCGGTTCTCGACCGCCGGCGGTGAAGATTGGAACTGCTGCAACACTTTTTCCCCGGCCGGCGTATCCGCCCGCGCCACATACCCGCCCTCGACCGGCGAGAGGTTGATCCCCCGTCCCTGCTTGACGAAGGGTTGGTAGCCCAGCGTCTGGCAGAAACAAAACTCGGTGATGCTCGCGCAGTCCACCGAAACGACCAGCATCGCCTGGCGCCGCTGCGCGTAATAGGGATCCACGTAGTCCCCTTCGAGAAAGATCTGATCGAGGACGACCATGGCCTCCAGGTCACAGTTGCGCACATTGACCAGCGCGGGGGGCTTGGCGGCCGGCACCGCCGGGCTTTGCCCCCTGTCCTTCACGCCGGTTCCATACTCCGCCAGGCGCTCTTTCGCCGGCAACAAAAACGACTTGGGCGAGAAGGACGAGCGCGGTTCCCTCAAGGGCAGGTGCCGCTTGTCTTCGTCGCTCAGCTGACGGTAAGGAATGATGGCATCGGGCGCAAAAAGAATGGTTTCGTACTCGGCTTCGAGGGCCTCTAACAACCGCGGGACTTGCTCTTCGGCTATATAGGTTTCTATCATTCTGATTGGATGCACACGAAAGAGTATCTTGTCACAGCACCCCCAAAAACCAGAAAACCCATGGCACACCGTACTATTAGCAACTACAATGCCCGATTTCTCGGCCATAACCAAAATAACATCTAATTCTCTGATATTAAATGACTTATGCTTTCAAGAGAGGTTCCTGGCCGCCTGTATATGAGCGCGCAGGGATCAAGGAATTCTCTGGAAAAACTGCAAAGAGGGCCTTCTGTTCAGGACTAAGTTTTTAAAATTCAATGGAATAGGCAGGGAGGTCCGCGATTGTGGGAATTCCGCACAGACGGATGTCTGGCGGAGTGAATACCCCGCCCGGCTGGATGCCTTGCCCCGTATGCTCGTTCCCCGCGGCAGGCCCGGAAGAGCCAGGGGGTAGGCTTTCTAAATGACTGGAAAATCAAGCTCCGAGCGGAACTCTTCGACAGTGAGATTGTGCCTTCGCAGGATTTGATAGACCGAGCTCTTGCTCAGGCCGGACTGCCTGGAGACCCGGTCGAGGTCGCCATTATACTTTTTTAGCAACGAGACAAAGTACTCACGCGAGGATCGGTCCAGAACCCGCTCGCGAAGCTCTTTGAAAGAGATCCGGTCCATCCGGAAGCCGTAGCTCTCCCGTATCCGCCCATCGCTCAGCCGGCTCCAAGCTTGAATCTGCTCGAACAGGAAGTTGGCCAAATCGGTGTCCCGGCTCTCCCCCAGGACAAAACAGTTCTTGAGAAAGACCTCGCAATAGACGCACAAGGGGATCTTTTCGCCGACTTTTCGGGGCAAGCCGTCGTAGCAAAGCGTATGATCCACCAGCCAGCACCGGTGATCCTCATTCTCGTAAGCCGGACAGTCCTCCCGGTCGCAGTGCCTGACCTCCCGGCAGCGAATCGGCTCCAGTTCCAGGTGAAACAGGTCGGTCGGAGTCACGTGCTCCACCTGGTGAAGACAGGCAATCTCTTCGGCCAGTCGCATCAACTCCCGGACATTCCCCGGCCAGGAGTAGTTGAGCAGGACCTCGCGCGCCTGGTGAGTTAACCGGGGCACCTTCCGGCCCAGCCGATGACAGAACTGCGAGAGATAATGATTAAACAGCAGCAGGATATCTGCCCGGCGCTGGCGCAAAGGCTGCAAATGGAGCCGAACCCCTTTCATCCGGTAGTAGAGATCCTTGCGGAACTTCCCCTCGCTCACATACTGGCGCAGCGGGCGACTGGAGGCCCCGATGACCCGCACGTCCGCCTGGATTTCCTCCACGCCTCCCACCCTTCGGAATCGCCCCTCATCCAACACTTGCAGCAGCTTGGTCTGGGCCTCATAGCTGAGATTGCCCAGCTCGTCCAGAAACAGGGTGCCGCCGTGAGCCTGCTCGATGAGGCCGACTTGGGTCCGGTCAGCGCTTGTATAAGAACCGCGCATATGCCCGAACAGCTCATTGGAGACCAGATCCTCCACCATCCCGCCGCAGTCGAGATGGACATAGGGTGCTTGGCTTCGCTGGCTCAGACTGTGGATGATTTCTGCCAGCATCGTCTTCCCGGTCCCGGTTTCTCCATACACCAGCACCGGAATACGGCTCCTCGCGACTTGGGGAAGCTGCTTGCGGATCGCCGCAATCTCTGCACTGGCGCCCAGAAAGCTGTCCAGCTGATACCTCGTGCTCATCTCTTTCTCACCCGCCACCGGACAGAATGCCCCAACGTTCGTTCTGCATTACCCTCGCGGGCGCCAGGTTCGATACCCGAGCTTCCACAAAAAGGCTCCTATTCTGTGAGTTACTCTCGCATGATGCAATGTCCTTGTCAACAACGAATTCACACTTTCGTCAACCTGTTGATTATTATAGAGATAGACTCAAAAATCGGATCGGGGTTCAGCAATGCTGGAATCGTCTCAACGCCCTGATCTACAATATCTTAAGTACCAGAACCTTTCAAACTGTGCGGCTTCGGCGGAAGACACCTTCAAAACGTCATGAAATCGCAGAATCCTTCGCTCGAAACGAAATAAGAGGTTCCTGCAAATCTCGAAGACTTCTCCCCGGTTGAAACCCTCTCAACAAGGAAACTTCAACGACAGGTGCATCTCAGTCCCCTCGGTCCCCTTTGGTCCCCTTCAGTCCCCTATGTCCCATCCATCCCGAAAATGTCTATGTGCAAAGGCGTGCGACAAGACATCACATCATGTTTCCGTTTGCATTCGGTCGGATTTTCAATTATATAGCAGGCAATAAACCCGGCGCGGTCTCCCGGCTCGGCTGACACCTTCGCTGCTCGATTTCGGGAACCGGGAAAGCGAGGAGGAACTGCCAATGGCAAGAATACTCGTAGTGGATGATGATCCGGACATTGTTGAAACCATTACGCTCGTGCTCGAGGGAGCCGACCACGCAGTGGTCTCGGCCTTCAGCGGCAAGGAAGGCCTCAGAAAAGCAAGAGAGGAAAACCCCGACCTGATCATTCTGGATGTCATGATGGAGACCAAGCGCAAAGGCATCGAAGTGGCCCGGGAGCTCAGGCGAGAGCCCCGCTTCGCCGGCACTCCAATTCTTATGTTGACCGGGGTCAAAGAAGAAACCGGTCTGGGCTTCAAACAGGAAGCCGGGGATGAAGCTTGGTTGCCGGTGGATGATTACTGCGAAAAGCCTTTGAAACCCGAGGTGTTGATCCAGAAGGTCGAGCAGTTATTGAAAGGTAAAACCTGAACCTTTCCGGAACGTGAGCGCCTGGGTTCTTTGAGTCACCCGCCGACGGATATCCCGACCGCTGGTAAACCTGCTCTGTCGGTCAATGCAAAGCTCCCCGATCAAATGCCCCCCGGCGGCCCTGCAATGTTGACACCCCCTGCAAAGAGCCGCTAGACTCCGCTTGATAAAAGATCATCGGGAGGAAGGGAGTTCAGCAAGTTATGAAATTGCACTTTCTGGGAGCGGTTCGGCAAGTGACCGGGTCCCGCTACTGCCTGGAGGCGGCCGGGCTGAGGCTTCTGATCGACTATGGCATGTTCCAGGAACGCTCGTTTCTGGAGCGCAATTGGGAGCCTTGCCCCCTTCCGCCCAAAGGGGTGGACTTTCTGCTGCTGACCCATGCGCACCTGGATCACGCGGGCCTCATCCCCAAGCTGGTTCGCGAGGGGTTTCACAACCCCATTCTGACAACAGCCGCATCGGCTGATGTGACGAAGATTCTCCTTCTCGACTCGGGGCGCATCCACGAAGAAGACGCCCGATACAAGAAGAAGCGCCACGAACGCGAAGGCCGCCGGGGGCCTCATCCGGAAATCCCCCTCTATACCGCCGAGGAAGCCACCGCTGTTTTCCCGCTTCTCCAGGAAACCCCCTATGACGAGCGCGTCTATCTGAACGATCACGTCTGGGTTCGCTTCCACGACGCGGGCCACATTCTCGGCTCGGCCATGATCGAAATCGGTCTGCGGGAAAACGGCCGGGAGCGCCGGCTGATCTTCTCCGGAGACATCGGCCAGTGGGACAAACCGATTGTGCGCGACCCCTCGCTGTTCGAGCGAGCCGACTATCTCGTCATGGAGTCCACCTACGGAGATCGGGATCACGAAGACCACGGCGAAGTGACCGATCGCCTGGAGGCAATCATCAACGACACCGTCGCCCGGGGGGGCAATGTGGTCATTCCGACCTTCGCCATCGAACGGGCGCAGGAGCTGATGTACTACCTCAGCCGGCTGGTGCGCGAGGACCGCATCCCTCACCTGCTCATCTTCCTCGACAGCCCGATGGCGGTGAACGTCACCGACGTCTTCCGCCAACACCCGGAGTGCATGGACGAGGAAGCGCAAGCCCTCTTCCAATCGGGACAATCGCCCTTCGCTTTTCCGGGCATGCAGCTGATTCGCTCGGTGGACGAGTCCAAGGCGATCAACCGAATCAAAGGCTCCTGCATCATCATGGCTGGCAGCGGGATGTGCACCGGGGGGCGCATCAAGCACCACCTGGTGCAGAACATCGGCAATCCCCATTCGACCATCCTGTTTGTCGGCTACCAGGCGCGCGACACCCTGGGGCGGCAGATCGTCGAGGGACGCCCGCAGGTGCGCATCCACGGGCAACAGCACTCGGTGCGCGCCCGCATCGAGCAGCTCCACGGGCTTTCCGCGCACGCCGACCGCAGCGCTCTTCTGCGCTGGGCGACCCGCCTTGAATCCCCGCCGGAGTGCATCTTCGTCACCCACGGCGAGGAGGAAACCGCCCTGGCGTTCGCCCAGACTCTGCGCGAACAGACAAAATGGAACATACGAGTGCCGCAGTACCAGGAGGAATGGCAACCCGACTGACACCCGTCGCAAGAGCCTCATGGTTGTGACGGGAGGGTTGCCCTTCTTCGGGAGAAAGCAACTCGGAAGCCGTCTCGAACACAAGGGTCTCCCTCAGGGGAAATCTCGACCGAAGAAGTCTCACCGTGACGACGAAGGAATTGCCTGACAGTGGATTGCCCTACCCCCCTCTTCCCCCGGAAAGCGGCATCTCGTGCGAGGAACAACAGGAGGGATTGTTGTTGTCTTGGAGGGCACCGGCGGCGGGGGCGCTCGTGCAAGGCACGATGGGCCTGGGCACCCTCGCCACCTTCCTGGGGTGGCTGGCGGGCGAGATCGCCATCTTCTACATCCTGTTCGCTATCATTTTTCCCCGAGCCTCGTCCGGCAGCTTTCTGGACTGGCTGGGGGGCTTCTTTGTCCTGGCCGTGGGGGCAGGCTGGACCGTCGGAGGCGTGGCGTTTCTTCGTTCTGCGACAGCCCAGCTGTTCGGCAACCGAGTCTCTCGACTTCTGCTGGGCGCGGATCGACTGGTCTATCAGCCGGGGCGCGACGATGCGCCGGACGATGGAGAGAAGGCAGCTTCGGTGACGGATATCCGCCGGGTCGTTCCTGAAACTCAATCGGGCACGCTTTACCTGAGGCTCACCGTTGGGGAGGGCGGGTTCGCCTTGGGGGGTGGCCTTACCATCGAGGACCGGGAGTGGTTGCAGAGCGTCCTGAAGCAGTGGTCGGCGCATCGCCCGACAACAGTCCCACGAAGAGCGGCCAAGAGGGAGAAAGAGAGGCGGGATTCGGCCGCTCGCAGTTCATTACAGCGGATCCTGAGCTCCCCGATTGACCTGTTGGAGGATGCCGACATCGAGGTCGCCGATCAGGGCCGGGGAGTCCTGCTGTCCTGGAGAAGGCCGATTTCCAAGGAGCCGGGCCGCGTCGGCACCGGGCTCTTTATGCTCTTCTGGCTCTGCGCTTGGGCCGTAGGAGAGGGACTGGTTGTTCTGTGCACGCTCGCCCTCATCATCGGTTTCATTTTGGGATTCGACCCGCCGCGGGGAATGGGCTGGAAGGCGTTACCCCTCCTCTTGGTTTTTGCGGCTCTCTGGACCTTTGTCGGGACGAAGGTATTTCAGGAAATGAGCGATCGGATCGGTCTGCGAAAGCCCTCCCGGCTCTGGCTCAGCAGGGACGAGCTGGCGTACAAGGGGGGCAGCGGGGAATTCGGCTGGTTTCGCAGGCGGCGCTATCTGCGCACCGATCTGAAGAAAGTAGCCCTGGAACTGAGAAGGGGACGCCGCCGGCTCATGGTGTACACCGACCGACGTCCGTTCGAGATCGGCCGAAACCTTCGCTTCGGCCAGCGGGAATGGCTTTACAAGGTCCTCCACCAATGGCTGGAAGGCTGAACCGGCCGGACGCCTATCATGTCCGCGATGCTGTCCTTGCCGAGAATCTCTCCGGAAGTTACAATCCGTGTCAAAGTGCAGGATTCATTCGTGAAGCGATTCCAAACGGGAGCAAACCGATGAGGCGATTCGTGGTAGTTCTTTCTCTTTCAGGCCTGATCCTCTGCGCCTTGGGGCACCCCGGTCCGGCCCAGGCCGTCCGGCACGACAAGGCTGTCTTTGTCGAGAAGAAAGACGCCTTCCAGGAACAACTCGAACGGCGCGCCGAAGAAAAAAGGGGCGAAAAGAAGGAGCGGGAGATGGAACTGAAGATGGACTTCAGCGGGCTGGCGCTTCCGCGCTCGCCCGAAGAGTTCCAGCAGGCCTGGCACGATCCGCCCAGCTCGCAAGGCCTGACGGGGAGCTGTTGGGCTTTCTCCTCCCTGTCCTTCTTCGAGTCAGAGAGCCACCGCCTGACCGGCAGGAAGATCAAGCTGTCCGAGATGTATATGACCTACTGGGAATATGTCGAAAAGGCGCGGCGATTCGTGCGCGAGCGCGGCAATTCGGCCTTCGGCAGGGGTTCTCAGCCGAACGCGACGATCCGGATCTGGAAACAGTATGGCGCTCTTCCGGCCGAGGCCTATGGAACGCTGGCTTCCGCTGTGGATTTCTACGACGACCGGCAAATGTTCTCCGAGATGAAGACTTACCTAGAGGCCGTCAAGGAACAGGATGCCTGGAACGAGCAAGAGGTCCTCACAACGATCCGCTCGATTCTGGACCACCACCTGGGTGCGCCTCCGCAGACCGTCACTGTTGACGGAAAAGCGATGACTCCACAGGAATATCTTCGAGAGATTCTCGCCCTCAACCTGGACGATTACGTTGACATCCTGTCCCTCGCTCAGGAACCTTACTATGAGAGGGTCGAGTACCCCGTTTGGGACAACTGGTGGCACAGCAGGGACTACTACAACGTGCCGCTGGAAGACTTTATGGCGATCATCAAAGCGGCGGTGCGGGAAGGCTATACCCTTTGCATCGTGGGCGACAACTCGGAACCGGGATTCTATCCGCTGATGGATGTCGCGATGGTCCCCAGCTTCGATCTACCCTCGCCCTTCATTGACGACAACGCCCGGCAACTACGCTTCAGCAATGAGAGTACGACCGACGACCATGCCATCCATCTCGTGGGCTATCTGGAAAAGGACGGCCAGGATTGGTACCTCGTCAAGGATTCCGATAGCAAGGCCCGCAACGGGCGGCACGAAGGCTATATGTTTTACCACGAGGATTATGTCATGCTGAAGATGATGAACTTCCTGGTCCACCGAGACATCGTGGAAGGGGTGCTGAAAAACTATCGCGAGCCAGAACGCTCGGAGTAGAGACTTCAGTCTCGTGAGACTCCGTTAAACCACGAAACTGAAAGCCCTCCTCCATCCGCCACCCACGGAGTAGAGACTTCAGTCTCGTCAGCCTACGTTATACCACGGGACTGGAGTCCCTGCTCCATCCGCCACCTACGGAGTAGAGACTTCAGTCTCGTCAGCCTACGTTATACCACGGGACTGAAGTCTCTACTCCGTCCGATACCCACAGGCCTCCCCCTAACGTGTCGCCCCGACAGGCTTCAGCCCCGCGCGCTCGAGCTGAAGCAGCCGCTGCTGCTCCTCCAGCTCGGCATCGTAGGCCGCTTGTCTCTCTCGTTCCAGTGTGTCGTTCGGCTCCAGCACAGGCTTCCAGGGAAAGGTCTTGTGCTCCCAGCTTAACTCCTCTCCCTCGCAACGGAATAGTGTATAGCCCGGAGGCGAGCCAACCCAGTCGCCCGCCCACCAGGCCGCGCTGCCCGCCGCCGAGGTGAGGTAGCGAACCCCTTTATACCTGAACTCCTCGATATGGTGGCAGTGCCCCTGCAGCAAGGCCTTGACCTGATGACGCTCCAGAACGAGGCGAAGATCCTTGTTATCCTCCAGCACCATGCCGGGAACCATCGCCTTCGCCTGCTGATTCCCGTCGGCCTGAGCGGCAAGATAGAGTGCCGCAATGTGGGTCACGACCACCTTGGGCCGCTGCCCGGCCGCACCGAGATCATATGCCAGCCATTCGAGTTGCTCCGGCCCGATCTTGGCCACATAGCTCGGCCCCCGTTCGGTCACGACCGGAAAGATGCAATCGAGAACGGCAAAGTGCCACCCTTGATGATCAAAACTATAGTAGGTCTCGGGCCAGTCGAGCGCTTGCTGGATCAACTGTTTGCCGATATCCGGGTCATCGGCGTCGCACTTGCGGCGAGGATGAAGCCCGAAGGGGTCATGATTGCCCATGCAAGGATACCAGGGACAGGGCAGCCGGTCGCTGATCCTCTTCAGTTGCCCCAGCCAGCGCAGGTAGTCGGCCTTGGTGTTGTAGCCGCCATCGAAGACCATATCACCCCCCATGACGACAAACTCCGGTTTCTCCCGGAGCGCTATGATCGAGGCAATACAAGCCTGGTAACCTTCATTCCCCTGGCGTTTGTCGTACACATGTTGATCCGTAAGATGAACAAAATGAAAGTCGGCTGCGCGGGGATCGCCGGTGGAGGGCCTTTCCCGGTCCAGCCAGGAGGAGGCTCCCTCGGCCCTCGTCGCCAGAGAGGCCCATCCCAAGCCCAACCCGGCAACCAGGGATTCCTTCAGAAACGTTCTTCGATTGAGACTCATGGACTCGATTCCTCCTGCGCAGCTTCTTCGATGGGGCATCCTGAAGCCTATCGCGGCGGCTCCTCGATGGCGTAGATGTTGCTCGAACCCGTCTTCTCCTTGAAGACAAAGTAGATCATGCCATCAGCCGCCCAGAAGGGTTCGCTCTCATCATTCGGATGGGTCGTCAGCTGGGTCTTGCGGGAGCCATCAGCGTCCATAACCCAGAGATCGTAGTTCCCGGCGCGCTTCGAGGAGAAAACGATGCGAGAGCCGGACGGCGAAAAGCAAGGGGTGATATCGGCCGCTCGGTCCGTGGTCAGTTGAGTGGCGGCTCCTCCTTCGGCCGACACCACCCAGATATCATGGTTCTTTGCCCGGCGTGAGGAAAAAACCACCCGCTTGCCGTCGGGCGACCAGCGAGGCTCCATGCCTTGTGCGATGACCCGCGACTGGTTCGGTTCCTCCTCCGCCACGCAAATATCCGCATCTCGGGATCCAAAAGACAGGAAGAATCCCCTTTTGGGTCTCGCGACATACAGGATACGCCCCGTCTCCGGGTGAACCGAAGCATAGGTTTCATCCCCCGGCCGCGAAGACCACTGCAGCTGGCCTCCCTCTTCATCCGCCCGGGTCCGGAACAGGTCCCAGCTGCCTGTCCGATTCGATTCGAATAGCAGATCACTGCCCACCCACGTGGGATGCTGATCATGCTTCGGATGAGAGGTCCTCTGGATTTCCCCCTGCTCGGAGAGATGGCGGACGAAAATGTCGTAGTTCCCGGTCCGGTTTGAACTGTACGCGATTCTCTTCCCGTCCGGCGAAACCGCCGGCTCCATGTTGTACTTCCCGGCAGAGGTAATCGGCTCGTAGGACCCCGGAACGGCGGCACTCTCCGGCGCTTCCTCCTGCGCCCATCCGGCGCAGGCCCCAGCGAAAACGACTCCGGTAACCATCATTGCCAGCATCAGCCTCTGACCCATCGCTCTCCTCCTTGCCAAGATTCGACGAATGAATCTCTGTTTTGACCACACTGGACGTTACTGAAATCACCCTATCACCATCGCGAAGCCCGGTCAACCAACCCGAGGCTCCCGTATCGGCTGATGGCGCGTTCCATCTTCCGCGCTCGACCAATCCAGGGCTTTCCCGTTATGTTTCTCAGGACTCCAATAACTGTAATCCTTGAATTGGTGACTATTTCGAGGTTTTGAAAGGCAGGGTGAACGGGATTCTGCGCTCGAGAGACTCCAGCAGACCACTGGTTGCCTATGGCAAAAGGAACAAAGTCAGGACAAGCCCTGTCAAATATGCTACAATGAAACGTTAATGCTGGGTGTGAGGCGGTCTCAACTCTACATGATTGGGCCTGAACGGCGAAGGAGAAAGGGATGAATGACGCGTGTAACATGAGGTGGGGAAAGGGAGTAGCCATAGCGTGCCTGCAGGGGGTTCTCTTCCTGGTTCTGGCGGTGCCGGGAGTGGGCGATACCCTGTGGACCAGCGACGGAAGCCGACTGGTGGGTCAGATCGAGCAGTGGGCGCAGGGCAAGGTCGTGTTCCAGACCGAGATTGCAGGCCAGCTGGAAATCGACGCTTCCAAGGTTGAAGCGCTGAGCACCGATCGGACGATGGCGGCCGCGTTCGAGAGCGGCAACCAGCTGGTGGGCACGATCGAGTTCTCTCCCGAGGAAGAGCATTCGATCATGCACACCACTATCGGGGATATTGTGATTTCACCGCGCCAGCTGGTCGCGGTCTGGCCGGCCGACCAGGAAAGCCCGCAAGTGGCAATCCTCCAGGAGGAAGTAGCGGCGGCCCGAGAGGCGGCCAAACCCAAATGGTCGGCCGTCGCCGAAGCGGGCGGCGTCCGCACCGAGGGCAATACGGACAAGCTCACCGGCCAAGGCCAGCTGACCCTGCGCCGAAAGAGCGAACTTGAACTCCTGGAATTCTTCCTGGCAGGCAGATACAGTGAAGAAAATGACGTGCGCACCGAGAATGAAATCTGGGGCGGCGTGCTCTACGAAAACAACTTCACCGAGCGGTGGTACTGGTTTATGCGCCTGAGGATGGAATACGACGAATTCGAGAACCTGGATCTGCGCTCGACGGCATCCGCCGGCGTCGGCTACTACTGGCTGAGGGAACCGGGGCACGAGCTGAAAACCCGCCTCGGCGCTGGATACCGCCACGAATCCTATGACAACGGTGAAACGGAAGACGACTTCGTGCTCGATCTCGGCTGGGATTACCTGCGCGACATTCAGCGGTGGGTCCAGCTGACTCACTCCGGGACCTATAGCCCCAGTGTCGAGGACTTCTCCAGCTACCGGCTCGACCTGGATTCGGCCCTCAGCTTTCCCTTGGACGACAAGGACGTTTGGAAGCTGAAAATAGGGATGCGAAACACCTACAACTCCGATCCGCAGCCGGACCTGGATAAACTCGACAACATGTACTACGCCAACATTGTGCTTCAGCTGAAATAGATACTCCCTCGGGCGAACCCGGAACAGCGATGACCTTTCCCAAATGTCCTCGTGTGCCCGGGTCTCAGCGATTGAAGGGAATAACGCCGGGGCCGAGTCGTCTTCTTGCCCCCCAACGACGGTGAATCGTCGGCACCCGGCTGAAAAATATCGAAAGGAGAAACGAAGATGAGCAAGTGGGCGGAAACAGCACAGGAGTGGGTTTTTACGAACGGGGCGGATTTCGCGGTCAACGTGGTGGTGTTCCTGCTGATCCTGCTGGTCGGCAAAATTACCATCGGTGTGATCTGCAGGATCACCAGCCAGGCGCTCAAGAAGAATCCTCGGGTGAGCGAAATGCTGGAGCGTTTCGCCGTGGATATCATGCGCAAGGCGCTGTGGTTGCTGGTCCTGATGATAGCCCTGGACCGGCTGGGTATTCAGATCGGTCCCCTCATCGCAGGGCTGGGGGTGGCCGGCTTTGTGATCGGTTTTGCGTTTCAAGAGTCGCTGGGCAATCTCGCCGCGGGCGTGATGATTCTCCTCAACGAGCCTTTTCGCATCGGCGACTATGCCGAGGCGGGGGGACACAGCGGCACCATCAAGGATATGAACCTGATGGCCACCACGATGACCACGCCCGACAACAAGAAGATCGTCATCCCCAATCGCTCCATCTGGGGAGGCTCCATCACCAACTACACCGCGTTGGACACCCGGCGCGTGGACATGACCGTCGGCATCTCCTACTCCGATGATATTGCGAAGGCCAAGCAGATCATCCACCGCGTCCTCGCCTCCCACGACAAGGTCCTCGAGGAGCCTGCGCCGATGGTCGAGGTGGTGGAAATGGCGGATTCCTCGGTTAACCTGGTGGTCCGTCCCTGGGCCAAGACCTCCGACTACTGGACGGTTTACTTCAGCCTCAATCAAACCATCAAGGAAACTCTCGACCGGGAAGGCATTGTCATACCCTTCCCCCAAGTGGACGTGCATCATTACGGGACACCGGCGACGGCATAAACGGTTTCAGGTACGGGTACACCTGGGAAAAACTCAGAGACGGCCCGGAGCCGGCAGGCTTCGGGCCTTGTCTTTGTCTTTGCCGCTCTCTCTGGTAGAATATTCATATACTTTCTCGCGGGAGAAGATGCAATGAGACCTGTAGTGATTGGCGTGCTGGCAGTCTTGCTGTTGATAGTCCCCGTGTGCGCTCAACCGGTGCCCGGCGTGAACGTCGCGCCCTTTGGGGCGCAGACCGTCTGGCCGGACGACCCAAATCTGGGAACCATTCTCGACCGGATGCAAGAGGCGGGCATTCAGTGGGCGCGCTTCGACCTGTGCTGGTGGGGGCTGTGTGAACAGGTTCCCGGGGTATACAATTTCACCAGCGCCCTGGTGCCGGGACACGCCGGCCCCTGGAACACCGACAACGCCATCGCGATGCTGCGCGCCCGCGGCATCGAGCCTTTCCCCATTCTCTGCTATGGCAATTCCCTCTATGATGGGGGACAGGGGCCTTACTCGGACGAAGGCCGCACGGCGTTCGGCAACTACTGCTATGCGGCCGCCTCGCGCTATCGGGACAGCGTGTCGTACTGGGAAATCTGGAACGAACCGAACCTGGAGTTCTTCTGGGGGCGCGCTCCCGACCCTGCCGACTACGCCCGGCTGGCTATTGTCGCCGCCACTCGCATCCGGCAAGCCAATCCCGATGCGGTGGTCGCCGGCGGCGCGACCTCCGGCATTGACCTCGGATTCCTCAGCACGGCTTTTGACCACGGGTTGTTGGACGCCGTGGACGCGATTACCGTTCACCCTTACCGAATCGCGGCTCCGGAAACGATTGACACCGAGATCGCAACGCTGCGCTCGATGATTGCCTCCCGCACCAGCCGCCCGGTCCAGGTTTGGACCGGTGAATGGGGCTACAACACCTACTGGAGCGAACTCACTCCGATGGGGCAAGCCAAGTGCCTCGGCCGGATGATGGTCAACAACTTTGCGCAGGACATCCGCCTGTCGATCTGGTTCTCCACACACGCCTTTCTGGAAACGGCGGGCAACACCAGCGACCCGGAATGGGGCCTTCTGGACTTCTCCTTTCAGCCCAGGCCGAGCCATCAGGCAATGAAGGTCATCAATGAGCGCCTTGGCGCTCCGGCGCAACCGGTCGAGGATCCCCTCGATATCACTCTATCGCCTGTGCCAAGCGGGCAACGGGTCAGAGTCTTCGAGCGGGGCGACAGCGCTCACCTGACGGTAGTGCTCTGGCTCGCCCGCTGGCCGCTGTCCGACTCCTTCTCCGGCCGGACGACCACGGTAAGCCTGACCGCCCCGCCCGGCACGGCGCTGGCCGCCTACGACGGCCTCAGCGGCGACCCGGTCGCCCTCAGTGTCAGCCACGCCGACGAACGGACGGTGCTATCGAACTTTCGCGTGATGGACTATCCGATTTATCTTGAGATAGACTTATCGTCGGGCATCGGTGAGGTCGAGCCTGCTATCAGGGTTTACTGAAAACGTTGCCCATACTGACGCCCCTGCAATGCTCCGAGCCTGACTGCCTTATGCGCGCTTGATGCTCCTGCGCTGAGGCGGATTGAAACCGGCGAACAGACGATGAATATCCTGATCACCGGCTCCAGCGGTCTGATCGGTTCCTCGCTTGTGCCGCTCCTCCTGGCGGAGGGCCATCGCGTCGTCCGCCTCGTTAGGTCGCCGGTCCAGTCGGGCCAGGCAGCCTTCTATTGGGATCCCGATGCCGGCAAGATTGATCCAGCCGCTCTCCAAGGTTTGGATGCGGTCGTGCATCTGGCCGGGGAGAACATCGCCCGGGGCCGATGGACCCGCGCAAGAAAGACGAGGATTCGCGATAGTCGCGTCCAAGGAACCCGGCTCTTGTCCGAAGCGCTGGCGCGGTTGGAAGAGCCGCCCCGAGTGCTCGTCAGCGCCTCGGCGGTCGGCTACTACGGCGACCGCGGCGAGGAGGTTCTCGACGAGGACAGTACGCCGGGCGAGGGCTTCCTGGCGGAAACCTGCCAAGCCTGGGAAGCCGCAACCGAGGCGGCCAAGCAGCGGGGCATTCGGGTGGTTCACCTGCGATTCGGCGTCGTTCTCAGCGCTGTCGGCGGGGCCTTACCCAGGATGCTTGTTCCCTTCCGGTGGGGTCTCGGGGGAGTGATCGGCAGCGGCAAACAGCATATGAGCTGGATTGCCTTGGACGATGCCGCCCGGGCGCTTCTGCACACTGTGAAAACGGACGCGCTTCGGGGGCCGGTCAACGGCGTCGCCCCCGCCCCGGTGACCAACCTGGCCTTCACAAAAACGATTGGGAAGGTGCTCCGCCGACCGACCTTCGTTCCGATACCCGCCTTCGCCCTTCGATGGACGCTGGGGCGGATGGCGGACGACCTGCTGCTCTCCAGCAAGCGCGTCGTCCCCAATCGGCTGTTCTCCACCGGATTTCAGTTTCAATTCCCCGAATTGGAGGGAGCTCTCCGGCATCTCCTGGACAGATAGCCGCCCGACAAAGAGCGCGGAAAACCCAACCCAGCCAAACCGAGCGCTGGTCGAGATAGGTTATATCTTCTGTAAAAAGAGCGGCTTATCCTCCCAGGAAGAACGCCTTCCGTACGCGCTCCTTTTCTTTAGTAGGGAGTCCATGCCCCCAATCTCACCCGCCCTCTTCGATAACCAAAAAAACTCTGAATCGGCGAATTTTAGCTTGACATAGTATGATTAGAGTATTATAAGGCTCTTATAAGACTCTAAAAAGGCTCATTCTATAGTTCTCACCTCATATCGGAGTCCTGGACTTGTCGAGAAAGGTAGGAAGGCGATGATAAAAAAGTCCTTATTTTCGGTCATTACACTCCTTCTTCTGTCAATAATCTGCCCTCCGGCCTTTTCCCAGGTCACCCTGCTTAACGTGTCCTACGACCCGACTCGCGAACTCTACCAGGAATACAATGCCCTGTTCGCCAAGCGCTGGCTGGAGAAGACCGGGCAGAGGGTGACCGTCCGGCAGTCCCACGGGGGCGCGGGCAAACAGGCCCGGGCAGTCATAGACGGCTTGGAAGCGGACGTGGTCACCCTCGCCTTGGCCTACGACATTGACGCCATCCAAGAGAACGCGGGTCTCATCCCCGAGGATTGGCAATCCCGGCTTCCCCATAACAGTTGTCCCTACACCTCGACCATTGTCTTTCTGGTTCGCAAGGGGAATCCCAAAGGGATCAAGGATTGGGACGATCTCGCCCGGCCGGGGCTCTCGGTCATCACGCCCAACCCGAAGACCTCGGGCGTCGCCCGGTGGAACTACCTGGCCGCCTGGGCGTACGCGATGGAGAAATTCGCCGGCGACGAAACTCAAGTGAGAGACTTTATGAGCCGGATCTACAAGAATGTGCCCGTGCTCGACTCCGGCGCTCGCGGCTCGACGACCACCTTTGTGCAGCATGGGATCGGGGACGTCCTACTGAACTGGGAGAACGAAGCGTTCCTCGCCTTGGAGAAACTGGGCAAGGACTCCCTGGAGATGGTTGTCCCTTCGGTCAGCATCCTGGCGGAACCTCCGGTCACTGTCATTGACAAGAATGTGGACAAGCATGGAACCCGCGCGGCTGCCGAGGCCTACCTGAAACATCTGTATTCGGAAGAAGCCCAGGAAATCGTCGCCCGGTACGGCTATCGGCCTCAGATGCCCTCGGTGGCGGCAAAGCATGCCGACCGCTTCGCGAAGCTCAAGCTGTTCACCATCCAGGAGACTTTCGGCGGGTGGCAGAACGCCCAGAAGAAGTTCTTCGCCGACGGCGGCATCTTTGACCAGATCTATACCCCGAGCCGATGAAAGGGATTCGCCACGAATGAACGCAAATGAACACGGCCTGGGAGATGCGGGAGGACCACATCGTTCTCGCTGCGTCTCCTGCTATCCACTATCCACTATCCGCTATCCGCTATCGCCTATCCGCTATCCACTCCTGCGGGAGAGGAGATCAGCCCTGTGGCTCTGATTCGCAAGCATACCAGTGTCCTGCCCGGCTTCGGCCTGTCCATGGGCTTTACGCTGACTTTTCTGAGTCTGGTGGTCCTTATCCCCTTGGCGGCTCTCTTTCTGAAAGCCTCCTCCATGGACTGGAAGCAACTGTGGGAAACCATCAGCGCGCCCCGGGTGGTGGCTTCGTTCCGGCTGAGTTTCGGCGCGGCCTTGTGCGCCGCCATGGTCAACGCGCTCTTCGGCCTGCTGGTCGCTTGGGTCCTGGTGCGCTACCGCTTTGCCGGGAAGCGGATGGTGGACGCTCTCGTGGACCTCCCCTTTGCCCTGCCGACGGCGGTGGCGGGGATCGCCCTGACCGCCATCTACTCGGCGCATGGTTGGGTCGGGCAGCTGCTCGCTCCCTTGAGCGTCAAGGTGGCTTACACGCCGATCGGCGTCACGATTGCGTTAACCTTTGTCGGCCTGCCGTTTGTGGTACGGACGGTGCAGCCGGTGCTGCAAGATATGGGCGTCGAGTTCGAGGAGGCGGCGGCCAGCCTGGGCGCGGGCCGTGTGCAGACCGTGAGCCGGGTGATTTTTCCGATCCTGCTTCCCGCTCTGTTGACCGGCTTTGCCCTGTCTTTCGCCCGCGCGCTCGGGGAATACGGCTCGGTCGTCTTCATCTCCGGCAATATGCCGATGCGCACCGAGATCACCCCCTTGCTGATCGTCACCAAACTCGAGCAATACGACTATATCGGGGCGACAGTGATCGCCGCGGTGATGCTGATCGCCTCGTTTGTCCTGCTACTGCTGATCAATGCGCTTCAGTGGTGGAGCCGCCGGCACCAGCTCCGCTGAGAGACGATAAGGAGAATCGAACCTTGGAAAGCCCTGCCGTCCAAAGTCCTCGTTCCACGGGCAGGATACCCGTGCCGCCTTCTCTCAGCCCTTCCAGCGAGGTGATCACCGAGCCGAGGATCGTGCGCTGGATACTCATCGGCGCGGCAATTCTTTTCCTGGCCCTGTTCCTGGTGATGCCCCTGGCGGTCGTTTTTTCGCAGGCTCTGGGAAAGGGGCTGGGAGCCTATCTGGACGCCTTTCGCGACCCGGACGCCCGGGCGGCTATCCGCTTGACGCTCCTCACGGTCGCTATCGCGGTCCCGCTCAACCTGCTCTTCGGACTGGCGGCATCGTGGGCCATCGCCAAGTTCGAGTTTTTTGGAAAAAGCATCCTCATTACCCTGATCGATCTGCCCTTGTCGGTCTCGCCGGTCATCTCGGGCCTGGTCTATGTCCTCCTGTTCGGCTTACAAGGATTACTCGGGCCGTGGCTCAGCGCCCACAATCTCCAAATCATTTTTGCCGTGCCGGGCATCGTCCTGGCAACGGTTTTCGTAACGCTTCCCTTTGTCGCGCGCGAGCTGATCCCCCTGATGCAGGAGCAAGGAACCGAAGAGGAAGAGGCGGCGGTCGTCCTGGGAGCGAATGGACTCCAGACCTTCCGGCGGGTCACCCTGCCGAATATCAAATGGGGTCTGCTCTACGGCGTCATCCTCTGCCAGGCGCGGGCGATGGGGGAATTCGGCGCGGTCTCGGTCGTCTCCGGCCACATCCGGGGTTTGACGAACACGATTCCGCTCCACGTCGAAATCCTTTACAACGAATACAATTTTGTGGCCGCCTTCGCGGTGGCCTCGCTGTTGACCTTGCTGGCGCTGGTGACGCTGGCGGCCAAATGCGCCGTCGAGCGAAGAAGCCGGTGGGACGGCGAGCCGGCTTGAGCGCGGGGGGCATCGGGGATCGGATGAGAACGAGCGCAGGAGAACGATGATGGGAATCGAAGTTCGAGGTCTCACGAAGAAGTTCGGCAATTTCACCGCCTTGAAGGAGGTCCATCTTCAAGTGCGCAAAGGCGAGCTGGTCGCCATCCTGGGGCCGTCGGGTTGTGGAAAGACGACCCTGCTGCGCATTATCGCCGGGCTGGAAGTGCCCAACAGCGGCTCGGTGCTCTTCTCCGGGGAAGACGCCACCTTGCGAAGCGTGCGGGATCGCCGGGTGGGATTCGTCTTTCAGCACTACGCCCTGTTCCGGCATATGACGGTTTTTGAGAACATCGCCTTCGGCCTCAAGGTCAAGCCCCGCGCGGTGCGCCTGTCCAAGGAGAAAATCCGCGAGAAAGTGTACAGCCTGCTCCACCTGATCCAGCTGGAGTTTCTGGCCCACCACTATCCTTCCCAGCTGTCCGGGGGGCAGCGGCAGCGGGTCGCCCTGGCCCGGGCGCTGGCTGTCGAACCGCAGGTGCTGCTGCTCGATGAGCCTTTCGGAGCGCTCGACGCCCGGGTGCGCAAGGAGCTGCGCCGCTGGCTGCGACGCCTGCACGACGAACTGCACGTCACCAGCGTCTTCGTCACCCACGACCAGGAGGAAGCGTTGGAGGTGGCCGACAAGGTCGTGGTGATGAACGAGGGCGAAGTGCTCCAGGTCGGTACGCCGGAGCAGCTCTACGAGCAGCCCGCCTGCCCGTTCGTTTACAACTTTCTGGGCCATGTGAATCGGATTGAAGGGCGCCTGGAATGCGGCAAGGCCCGCGTCGGCGAGATGATGTTCGACATTCCCGGCGGGGGAAGCCCTCAGGCTGATCACACCGTCGTGTATATCCGCCCCCATCATCTGGATATCGCCCACCAGCCGAATGGAGGCAATCACTTTCGCGCCCGGGTCACGCGGGTCAATCCGGTGGGGCCGCTGGCCAAGGTGGAACTCCTCAGCGAATGGGGGGACACGGTCGAGGCCGAGATCCCCGAGGAGACCTATCGGCGGCTCGGCCTCCAGAAGGACGCCGAAGTTTTCGTCTCGCCGAAAGAAGTCAAAGTCTACATGGCCCGGCCCTCCGAAGCCGAGGGCATCTAACCTACTTCGCACGGGTGCCACCCTCAAGCGAAGCTTGGGGGTGCCCTGAAGCCCGTACTCCCCCCCTGGAGCAGCCGGCCGACCATGCCCCTTCCCAACAAGGTCGAAAGGACGTATACTTATTCTTGGGAGAAAAGGGCCCCTTTCCCCTAGTCAAGTTTAGTTGTGAGGCGAGATAAAAAATCGGAGGTTACTCATGAAAGCAGGTGGATTGATTTTTGGGGTAGTATTGCTGTTTACCTCAGGTAGTGTTATGGCAGAAGACTTGCCGGATCTGATAGCCGATTCTACGGACGAGATTATCTCCACAGATGGAAGTACAGCTTTTCGGCAGGTCTCCATTACAGGTGGGGCTATCCTTCAGTACAAGTATTTTGTTGAA
>Ga0209164_1002304_pt1 | contig 20733 bp, 23 predicted proteins | sample MTBNYHSulfiMetaG_FD_187458 | JGI IMG/M metagenome (GOLD analysis project Ga0209164, IMG submission 187458) | Enrichment culture microbial communities from rom New York Harbor, USA that are MTBE-degrading - MTBE-NYH (New York Harbor Sulfidogenic)... | ecosystem: Environmental > Aquatic > Marine >... | reverse complement strand
CCTGCAGACAGGTCGTCAAGGGCGCGGTCTTCAGCGTTCATCTTGACCCTTGACGAACTGGCTGCAGGGGGCTACCTGAGCAAAAGTTAGAATGGGAAAAAAGCGACATCTTTCTTGACAACGACCGACACTGCCGTGCGCACTTTTGAGCAGCCGGTACATGGTGCGAATCGAGCACAGGTAAACGCCATGATCCAGAAGACGAGCGCAGATCTGATGCGGGGCCTTATCGACAAACGGTTCGCTGTGCATCAGATCCAGCACGCGTTGCCTCTCTTTTGCGGTCAACGCTAATGGCGCTTGGCGGCCAGACCGACAAGGTCGTTTCAGCCCATCGTGGCAGCGATTGTGGCGATAGTAGGTGGCGCGTGCAACAGCCAAAGCATCGCACGCGGCACTACCCCGATATCGCTTGCCAGGTCCACAGCGGCGCTCATTACTTGTCGCTTTCCAGATCCAGACCGGCGTCCAGGATCTGCGAAATTTTTTTTTGAACATCGATGATGCGCTCGGCCCGCCAGAGCTGTTTGCGAAGTCGCTCGTTTTCTTTTTGCAGTTTGGCCAGCTCCCCGGCCAAAGGATTCTTTTCGGCCGGCTTTCTGCCGCGGGTTTTGGGGGCCATGGCATCGAGCAACCCCTGATCACGAAGGCGCCGCCAACGGGTCAGACTCGACGAGTAAAGCCCCTCACGACGCAGCAGTTGGCCGATCTGTTGGGAATCGGCACAGCGGTCAGCCTCGGCAAGAACCCTCAGCTTGTATTGTGCGGTCAGCCTGCACCGGGGCTTTTGGGCGACCACTTCGGGATCAGGGGCCAGGATGCTGTCACCGCCGGCGCCCCCGGCCAGGCCCCCTCCAGTCGCCCTACGGGCTCCTTCCGGGGGCCTGGCCGGGCGTTGAACGTTACTCTGTGGCGTAATCGCATCAGTCGTTTTCATAGGTGATTCTCCTATCCGCCCTACCTTAATATAGCAAGGGGTAGGTGTCTCACCTTTCATTGGCACAAAGGGCGGCAACAACGGTCTGTTCAAACCGTTGCGGCATCAACTGGGTCGACGCGTGGATCTGCTCTCCCGGCTGCGATCCAACAACAACGTCTTTGAACTGCCTCGCCCTCAAAGTGAACGTGGAGCGGGACGGCCTCGAAAATATGGCGCTAAGCTGGGTACGGCAGCGTCACTGGCCGCTCAATACAGGCCGCTTGCCGGCGAATATACCGTCAACCTGTATGGCCGCGAGCGCACCGTGGTGGCCTATGAGCGCGTGGTCATACTTAAAACCATCCGCTGCACGGTTAAGGTGGTCTGGGTCTATCGCCAAAGTCGGTGGGTTGCGCTATATTCAACCGACCTGACCCTTGCAGCGCAGCAAATCATCGCCTATTACGGTGCTCGCTGGAAGATCGAAGCCTTATTCAAAGAACTCAAACGCGATATCGGCAGCGCCGAAACACAAACCCGACATCCGCAGGCGGTCAGCAATCATCTGAACTATTGCATGATGGCGGCTTCGGTGGCATGGATTTATGCCGACCGGATCGCAAAGCCCCTAAACGACGGCACGCCGTCGAGGGCCGTCACCATTTTGCCTTCTAGGACGTCAGAAGATCAATTACCCAAGCGGCAATGGGAGGTAATTTTAGTAGACTTTTCCCAGTGCCGCGTAAATCTGTCGTAAATTCGCTTGTGGCAGTAATGCTGCGCATGGCCGCGTAACTTTTTTAGGAAACTTCAGTTTCGAAGAAAGGTCGTGCGAAATAATACGCTGAAAATTTTAAAATGGTGGACGGCATGGGTGAAGGAGAATGGTAAGTCGGCGGTATGTTCTATAGGAAATGAGCCGCCGTCTTAATTTATCCGATCATGGTTGCTTATTGAAGCGTTCGTAGTTTTTACAACCCAAATCGAATCCAGATCTGCAGCTTTTCTGGTAATCGGCCGCGGCTCGGCGATCGTTGCCGAGCAATTCATAGACGTACCCCCGGTTGTTGTAGGCCAGGCCAAATTCAGGATTGTATTTTACCGCATCGTTGCTGTCCTTCAGTGCCTTGTTCAGAAGCCCTTTTTGCGCATAGGCAGCCGAACGGTTTGTGTACGCCAAGGCGTTCTGGGGGTCCAGATCTATGACCTCGGTCGCGTCACGGATGACGCTGTCCCAGTCCCGGGCGTTGAAGGCGGCCTGGCTGCGATCGATTAAGAAATCAATGCGGGATTGATTTTCGAGCACGGTGAGATTCCGGCATCCCAACTCTAGGCCGAGATTACAGGCCTTGCTGTAATTTTCCTTGGCTATTTGGATCAGGCCCATGCTCTGATAAGCCAATCCCTGGTTGTTGTGGGCATAAGCGTTGTCCGGATCGATCGCCAGGGCCGTGTGGGTATCTTGAAGGGCTTTCGCTACCAGGCCCTTTTCTATGTAGGCCCAGGAACGGTTGATATAGGAGTGCACCCGTCCCGGGTCGAGTTCAATGGCTTTAGAGGCATCGGCGATGGCCCGGTCCAAATCCCCTTGTCGTGCGGCATTGTAACTTTGTCGTTCCCAGGTGATCGCTTCCGGATTGTCGGTTTTTTCTGGCTTGGTGATCGGCGGCAGGCCAGGCGGTGTCACTTGGGAGGCGGCACGAATATCTACGGTCGCAGGTGATGTTGATGACGTGGGGGCATCCGTTGTTGATCTGCGATCTGCTGTGCCTGATCTATCCGAAGCTATCATGCGCTTTTCGGGTTCTCGGACAAACGATTGAATCGGCACGTCAATCGATTCTTCAAGCAGTAGGTCACCTTCGGGTGAATAGACCATAACTGTCGCCCTGGCAATCTCGCCAGGTTGGATGGCCCACAGCTCCTCAAAACGCATTGGCTTAAGATTCCGTATGACAAAGCGTCCCTTCGGCGGCAGGCTGACCGGGTTTCCAGCTAAGAAATCTACAGGAGGTATAATAATCTTTCCTACGGCGCCGGTTTCGTCTTCAATTTCGAGTCGGACGAACGCGTATCCGCTGACCCGTTCTGGATCCATGACGGCTGGGTTTTTGATGACGTTGAATGCAACCCGATAGATGTTGGCCGAGCCGTCATGTTGCACACTCAAAGCATCAATTTTCACGAGTGGCTCTGGCCAGCCGGCAACCGGAGGTACAGCCTTCACTGTTGATTCGACCTCGGTGTTCAGCTTGGCCTCCGGTTTTTCCCCTTCCGCCTCAACCGTTTGGATTGTGGGGAGCTCTTTTGTCGGCCTAAGGGGAGGAGGCGGGTTGGGTACGGATACCGATAACAGGTCGGACCCATCGGGTTTTTGAAGGTCCGGCAGACCTGAACTATTCCCGATGGCTCGGTTATGGGATTTTATCTCGGGGTTGGAGTGTAATCGGGAAAAAAAAACGATAGCAAGCACCAGGAATAGACTTGCGAGAATAAAAAGGAGCCAGGTGGTGTTAGAAACTTTTTTTGGATGAACTGTAGGCCTATGGCCGGTGATGGGTACACTAGTAACTGAGGTTGCGGCCTGATTTTCTCTCGTCGATACCCGCTGGGCAATATGAGGCACCCTCTGGGATGTTAATGGTGGTTGTTTTTTTTGAAGTCTCTTGAGGTCTTGGATATAGGTGCTGATCAGTCTTAAGTCACATTTCTTTTGAATCTTTTCGAGGGGTTCGCAAAGCTCCAGCTCTTCGCGTATCTGCTTATATTTTCCCATTGCGAAATCGTGAAAGGCGAAAACAGGATCGTTAGCCGCGAGAACTTTTACGGGAGAACCAAGCAGATGCAAGATATCTTCAGGTTCGTATCCCATTTCGTCGGCACGAATGATGGCTTTCAGGCGGACGAATTCCACCGTATTCAAGCGGGCGCCGTTGTGGTTCGAAAATTGCGGAGCGATCAGACCTTTGTGGGCGCAACGATGAATCGCAGTTTCATCAACCCCGATCGCCTTGGCGGCTTCTGATAGTGAATACGTTTTTCTTGCTTCTTCTGGCATGACGACAATGCTCAAATCCGGATTCGCCGGTAGTGTAACGGGTTAATATCACAGTTTAAAGCCTTATTCGAGGTGCAAAAAATTAGATAATAATATCTACCGCTTATTATGGTCAAGGATTATATGCCGGCCTTCTAAGGCTACTGCATTTGGGTATTCAAAACTATTCTTTTCTGGGTAAGAGCTTTGACATAATTTCGGTAAGTTGGCATACTATTAAAAAACCGAGCAACGAGTCCAAGCGGCATAGAGCAAGATGGGATAACGATGGTTTGCTCAAAGTCCTAAACGGATGATTTCCAAATACGGTTTCGCTTTTAGAAAGCGGTTTGCTGGGTCGAGATTTGCTTTTTTTTACCAACTTGTAAAAAGGCGCAGATGCGTCATGCCGGATTTGAGGCGCTTGCCTCGGTGAATTTTAGTGGGGGGTATCCGAAAGGGGTTGAAAAGAGCGAATAACCCTAAAGTCCTCCTGCGCGTCCGGTTTTCGCTGCAATGACGGTAAAACTTAATTTTGTGCTGTTTACATAGCCATCAAGATGTTATGTCAATCCACAGAAAGCTTCGGGGGATGCTGCGCTTAAACCTAAACACGATATGGGGTGATATCGATGGATCATTCGAATGGCATGGATATCGGCGATAGAGTCAAATCTCTGGTCGATAATCTATCGGAGAAAAGGAAGAGGCAGCTGCTGGACCTGTTGATTGAGTGGCAGCAAAAGGAGCAGCGCGACGACGAGCGTATCCCCTGTCTGATTGCCGTCGATTACTCGGATAAAAAAAGAGTTTACCATGATTTTATCCAGGATTTGAGTAAGGGCGGCGTGTTTATCGAAACAAGAGAGCCTTTGACCATCGGAGAACAGATCTCCATGACCTTTGCCATGCCGAATACCCAAAACCATTTCAAGGTGTCGGGAAAGATCGTGCGGTTGGCAAACGATGGCGTTGGGATACGTTTCGACAATAAATTAAGCATATACCAAGAAGAGATCATCCGAAAGCTGATCAATGACAAAGAAAGAAGATGATGCATAGGAGGGACAGGGTATCGGCGGTTATGAGTCGTTTGGAAAGGCAGCACGATGAGCTGCCTTTTTTTCTGATCAACGTCTTGATTCCATGGCCATCGGTCGAAACCATTGCACACATTTTTGCAGGAAGTCTTTTTGGTGAACCGAGTTGGACAAGCGGTGATCGCCGCCTTCGTGAATCACGAGTTTTTTAGGCGTCTGTGATGTCTGATAGATTTGTTGCGCATGTTCGATCGGCACGATTTCATCCTTTTCGCCGTGCATGACCAGGATGTGACTTAAGTCGCACAACTGGGCCGTAATATCGAATTCGTAGGCGTTCCCATCACTGTTGCCGATGGGGTTGTTTTTTATCTCCTTAATGGTGGGCTTTCTGATCGCATGGCTGGATACGGGTGCCGCATAAGTGGCCAGCCTGGGCACTTTCCGGGAGGCGGCGGTGGCCAGCACGACCGTGCCCCCGAAACTGCTGCCGAACAGGCCCGCAAAATTGCCGAGTCTATCATGACGCTGCATAGTTTGGATGGCGTTGGAAAGATCACTACAGCGCGAGGACAGGAGGTGCCGGGTGTCGAATGGCCCCTGGCTGTTGCCACAACCGCGGTGGTCGAAACGAAAGTAAGCCATGCCAATGTTGTTAAGGGCATCGGCCAAGGCAATCTGTTTGGGGGAGCTGCGATCGGCCAGCAGCCCATGGCAGCCGATGACAAAAGGCGACCGGGTGGCCTTGTCGGGCATGTGTAGGGTGCCGGTGAGTCGGATGCCGTCAACCTGGAATTGGATGATTTGTTCGATGGGCATGAGGCGGCGCCTGTTGGTGGACTGGATTCGGGTTATAATTTTGGGTCGCGCGGGCGTCACCCCAGCGAACGCCGGGGGCCAGAACTTGATGAAATACTGGATCCCGGCTTTCGCCCGGATGACGGTAAAAAACGAAGCTCGAGCTTCATACGCGACTGTCAAGTTGGACAAGATCGGCCGGATGATTCGGATTTGTGGAGGTCCTGCCGGTGCTGTCCGACGGTATACGGGTGCATCGATTGTGCAAAGAACTATAGCATGAGCATTAAAAAGGGACAAGACGTCGAATTGAAGGTGAGCCAGATTGCTTTTGGCGGCAGGGGATTGGCCCGCCTGGAGGGTTTGGCGGTTTTCGTGAATGGCGCCATCGCCGGAGATCGTGTGCTGGCGCGCATCGTTAAGAAAAAGAAGAGTTATGCCGAGGCGCGCATGGTGAGGCTGATTTCGCCGTCGCCGTTCCGGGTAGATCCGCCTTGCACGTACGCCGGGTATTGCGGAGGATGCGCCTGGCAGCATATGGATTATGCCCAGCAGTTGCATTTTAAGCAGCAGCATGTTCTGGAAGCATTTGCGCATATTGCCCTGATTCCCGATGTCGCGGTAAAGCCGACTGCGGGTGCGGATCGGATATTCGGCTACCGCAACAAGATGGAGTTTTCATGCGCCGAGCGCAGGTGGCTGATGCCCGATGAGTTGGGCCGTGACGATATCGATGCGGGCATGGCTTTGGGGCTGCACGTCCCCGGGACCTTTCACAAAGTGCTCGATATCGAGGCATGCCTGCTGCAGCCGGACCTGGGCAACCGCATCCTGTGCGATGTGCGCGATTATATCAAGGCATCGGCCCTGCCGGTGTACGGGCTTAAGAGCCACGAGGGCTTCTGGCGATTTCTGGTGCTGCGTCATTCGACCGCCTTTGATGAATGGATGGTCAACATCGTAACGGCATTTGAAGCGCGGGACCAGGTGCAGCCACTGGCCGATCTGCTGGCGCAGCGCTACCCCAATGTGATTTCCGTGGTCAACAATGTGAGCGGCCGCAAGGCCGGGGTGGCGGTCGGCGAATATGAGCTGCTGCTCAAGGGCCGGCCGACGATATTGGAGCGCATCAGGGATTTCGAGTTCGAGCTGTCGGCCAACTCTTTTTTTCAGACCAACACGGCCGGCGCTGGGCTGCTCTACGACACGGTGCGGCGATATGCGAGCCTGGCTGGAAATGAGACGGTACTGGATCTTTACTGCGGCACTGGCACCATCGCCATCTATTTGGCCCAAGAGGCCAGGGAGATGATCGGTATGGAGGTCGTGGAGAGCGCGGTGGCCGACGCCCGTCGCAACTGCCGTCGCAACGGCATTGACAATTGCCGGTTTGTCGCCGGTGACATTCGGCAGACATTGCCAGCGCTGGGGGTGCGGCCGGATGTGATGATCATCGATCCACCCCGGGCGGGCATGCATGCCGATGTGCTGCAGGAGGTGATGACGCTGGGACCACGCCGTATGGTTTATGTGTCGTGCAACCCGGCCACCCTGGCTAGGGACATGTTGCAGCTCAAGGAGGCTTACCGGTTGATCGAGGTGCAGCCGGTGGATATGTTTCCGCACACGTTTCATATCGAGGCGGTGGCGGCGCTGGAGCGCATTGGTTGAGTTCATAGGTTTTGTTTGGGGGTTAATAATGGTGGAGTTGGGCGTTGTGCCGCATGGCGGAGTGCTTAGGGATTTGTTGGTGGATCGGAAACGGGCGGAGATTTTAAAAGAGATCTCCATGAAGCTTGAAGATATTACGCTGGGCGACCATCATTTGTGCGATCTGGAGCTGATGGCCACCGGTGCCTTTTCACCCTTGGAGGGTTTTATGGTCCGAGCGGACTATGAGTCTGTCCTGGATCGTATGCGTCTGCAGGATGGTACGCTCTGGCCGGTGCCGGTGTGCCTGGATGTAGGCGAAACCAAGGCGCGACGGCTCGAAGCCGGGCAGTCCGTGGCGCTGAGAGACCCCGAAGGTTTTCTGCTGGCGGTGATGCATGTCGAAGATATCTGGCCCATCGGCAAGGAGAAAGAGGTTCAATCGGTCTATGGCGAGAAAGACGAAACCCATCCGGGTATCCAGCACATCTATAAAAGTACCAAAGATTTCTATGTGGGCGGCCGCGTGGAGGTGATCAGTCTGCCGCTGCATTATGACTTCAGATCCCTGCGCCGGACCCCTATCGAGATGCGGGCGGAATATGAGAAGCTGGGCTGGCAGCGGATCGTCTGCTATCAGACCAGCAGCGTGATTCATCGCTGCCAGTTCGAGGTCACGCTGGAGGCGATGCGTCGGGCCAGGGGCAATTTACTTCTTTTGCCGACGGTGGGAGTGGCGCGCAGGGAAGACTTCGACTATTACACCCGGGTGCGCTGCTACAAGGAGGTGGTCAGGCACTACCCGCCGGAGACGGTGGCCTTGAGTCTGCTGCCCCAGTTTATGCGCTTTTCGGGCGATCGTGAAACGTTATTGAATGCCGTCGTGGCCAAGAATTATGGATGCACCCACTATATCCACTATCCGGAGTTCGAGTCGTCATTGCCGCTTTGGCCCAAAGAAGACGAGATAACGACAGGTGAGGAAAATGATAATGACGCTGTCCTAGAATCCAGTGGGGAGTTGGGGATAGAGATCATTCGGTTCGACGAGATGGTCTATCTTCCTTTTGAAGACGTGCATCGATTCATCGGGGAGGTGGATGGGGGCACAAAGACGATCGCCATGAACGGCGGCGAGATCCGAAGACGTATCCGATCGGGAAGAATTGTTCCGGGTTGGGCCTCTTTTCCCGAAGTGCTCGATGAACTGCGAAAGGCCTATCCATCGCCGGAACGACAGGGATTTACGATTTTTCTGACCGGTTTGTCTGGGGCCGGCAAATCGACGATCGCTAAGGTGGTTTTTTCCAAGATGCTCGAACTGGGCGACCGGCCGGTGACGTTGTTGGATGGGGACATCGTCCGGCAGAACCTTTCCAGCGAGCTTTCGTTCTCAAAGGAGCATCGCGACATCAACGTGCGGCGCATCGGGTTCGTGGCCAGTGAGATTACGAAGAACCGGGGGATTGCCATCTGCGCACCCATTGCACCTTATGCCCACACCCGTTCGGAGATTCGAGCGGCCATCGAGGCTCACGGTGGTTTCATTGAGGTGCATGTGGCCACTCCTATTGAGGAGTGTGAAAAGAGAGATCGCAAGGGGATGTACGCCAAAGCGCGGGCCGGTTTGATCAAAGGCTACACGGGGATCGACGATCCTTACGAGGTGCCCGCGGCGCCGGAGCTGAGGATCGACACGACGGCCTTGACACCCGATGAGGCGGCTCACGAGATTCTGCTGTTTTTGGGCCAGAAGGGGTATATTTAGAAGAAGTTTAAAGTGTTAAGTTTAAAGTTTAAGTGAATGTATGCCTTCGATTTTTCAGAAGTATAGGGGTTTACAATAGGCAGGCGGTCAGGCATTGCCAAATTGAAAGGTAGCTAATGAGCCATAAGAAATATATCGTCGATGCGATCGATGCGTCGGTGCATGCAGGGCGGGTGATCCTAGAGGTGTATCACACTGATTTCGAAGTTGAAAACAAAGCGGACACCTCTCCGCTGACGCTTGCCGACCGGCGGTCGCACGAGCTCATCAAGGCACGTCTATCGCCACATGGCGTGCCAATTATCAGTGAGGAGGGGCGTCACATACCTTACGAGACGCGACGCAACTGGTCGTTGTTGTGGATCGTGGATCCGCTGGATGGGACCAAGGAATTTGTGAAACGCAACGGCGAATTCACGGTCAACATCGCCCTGATCGAGGGGCAGCGGCCGGTCTTGGGGGCGGTCTATGCGCCCGTCTTGGACTGCTTGTATTTCGGTTCAAGGGAACTCGGGGCCTTCAAACTCGTGGATGCCACCCGGCAATTTTTTTTTGTACAAGAGCAGGCTTCGCTTGAACACCGGTTCGGGATGTTGATGGCGGCGGCCGCCAAACTGCCGTTGGTGCAGAAGAGCGACCGGTCCTACACGGTGGTGGGCAGCCGGTCCCACGCCACGCCTGAACTGGAACAGTTCGTTGAGCGGAAAAGAGAAGAGATGGGGGAGGTCGAATTCATCGCGGCCGGCAGTTCGCTCAAGATCTGCCTGGTGGCCGAAGGGGCCGCGGATGTCTATCCGCGCATGGGACCTACCATGGAGTGGGACACGGCCGCCGGTCAGTCGGTGGCCGAGTGCGCCGGGGCGCGGGTCTACGGGCATGGCGACGGAACTCCGCTGGTTTACAACAAGCCGGATTTGCTGAACCCATGGTTCGTGGTGGAACGCTGAGCCTGGTTCGAGTTCCGCCGGCAAGTTCCTTTCTGTCCTTAAAAAGCCCCGTCGACCGCAAGATCGACGGGGCTTTTTTAATGCCATGTCAAAGACTACTTCCCCATCAGTTTGCGCAGAACATACGGTAGAATCCCGCCGTGCTCAAAGTAGGTGACATCCACCTCGGTGTCCAGGCGGGCGATGGCTTCGAAAGTGACCTCCTTTCCGTCTTCCTTGACGGCGCGCACCGTGAGGGCCTTGCGCGGGCTGATGCCGTCGATGCCTTCGATGGTATAGGTTTCACTGCCGTCGAGGCCGAGCGTTTCGGCATTGTCACCGGGTTTGAAGACCATGGGCAGCACGCCCATGCCCACCAGGTTGTTACGATGGATGCGCTCGAAAGATTCGGCCAGCACGGCCCGGATGCCCAGCAGGTTGGTGCCTTTGGCGGCCCAGTCGCGCGACGATCCGGTGCCATACTCCTTGCCGCCGATGACGATCAGGGGGGTGCCTTCCTTCTGGTAAAGCATGGCGGCGTCGTAGTTGAACATCTCTTTCTTTTCCGGGAATTTCAGGGTGACGCCGCCTTCTTTTGATCCGAGCAGTTTATTCTTGATGCGAACGTTGCCGAAGGTGCCGCGCATCATCACTTCGTGGTTGCCGCGGCGCGATCCGTAGGAGTTGAACTGGGCCGGTTGCACACCCTTTTCGATGAGATGGCGGCCGGCAGGGTAATCCTTGGGGATGGCGCCGGCAGGCGAGATGTGGTCGGTGGTGACCGAGTCGCCGAGCAGCAGGAAGGCGCGGGCGTTTTCGATGCGGCCAGGGGCTTGGGGGTCGAGCTGGAAGCCTTCGAAGTAGGGCGGATTCTTGATGTAGGTGGAGGCGTCGTCCCAGGCATAGGTGGTGCTTTCGGTGATGTCCAGGGCTTTCCAGAACCGGTCGCCATCGAAGATGCGGCCGTACTCTTTTTCATAGAGCGATTGTTTGACGTGGGCCTTGACCAGCGCATCGATTTCCTTGAAATCGGGCCACAAGTCGTCCAGGTAGACCGGTTCGCCGTTGGGGTCCTGGCCGATGGGTTCGATGGTGAGGTCCACGTCCATGCGGCCGGCCAGGGCATAGGCCACGACCAGCATGGGCGAGGCCAGGAAGTTGGATTTGACTTGCTGGTGGATGCGCGCCTCGAAGTTGCGGTTGCCGGAGAGGACCGCCGCCACGTTGAGATCGTTTTCCTTGATCGTGTTTTCGATGACCGGGTTCAACGGGCCGCTGTTGCCGATGCAGGTGGTGCAGCCGAAGGCGGTAAGGTGAAACCCCAGGGCTTCGAGATAGGGCATGAGGCCGGCGGCCTGGAGATAATCGGTGACCACCTTGGATCCGGGGGCCAGGGAGGTCTTGACGATGGGCGGCACCTTCAGACCGCGCTCCACGGCAGCCTTGGCCACCAGGCCGGCGCCGATGAGCACGTGGGGGTTGGAGGTGTTGGTGCATGAGGTGATGGCGGCGATTACCACGTATCCGTCGCCGATTTTGGTGTCGTGGCCGTTCAGGTTGATATCGATTTCGCGCTGTGAGAGAGGTTTGCACTTCAGGGGGCGGCGGGTCTGGTTGCCCGATTCGTCCAGGAAGGTGGAGATGGCGGCCAGTTCGGCGTCGCGGTCGTAGTCGCAGCCCAGGATCTTGGCGAAGGCGCCTTTCATGGCCGACAGGGCAATGCGGTCCTGGGGCCGGGCCGGGCCGGCCAGTGAGGGTTCCACAGTGGCCAGGTCGAGTTCCAGCACGTCCGTATATTCGGGGGCGTCGGCCTCGGTGTAGAAAAGGCCGACGGCCTTGGTGTAAGCCTCGGTGAGGGCGGCCCGGGCTTCGCGGTGAGTCATGCGAAGGTATTCGAGGGTTTTTTCGTCCACCGGGAAAAAGCCCATGGTGGCCCCGTATTCGGGCGACATGTTGGCGATAGTGGCCCGGTCGGGCACCGAAAGATTCTTCAGGCCGGGTCCGAAAAACTCCACGAATTTCTCCACCACGCCCCGCTTGCGCAACATCTCGGTGACCTTGAGGACCAGGTCCGTGGCGGTGACGCCCTCTTTCAGCCGGCCGGAGATCTTCACGCCGATCACTTCGGGAATGGACATGTAGTAGGGCTGGCCGAGCATGACGGCCTCGGCCTCGATGCCGCCCACACCCCAGCCCATGACGCCGATGGCGTTGATCATGGTGGTGTGGGAGTCGGTGCCTACCAGGGAATCGGGGTAGGCCATCTCGCCTTCGGGGGTCTCCTCGGCGATGACCCCGCGGCCCAGGTATTCGAGGTTCACCTGGTGGCAGATACCCGAGTTGGGTGGCACCACTTTGAAGTTGTCGAAGCTCTTCTGGGCCCATTTGAGCAGCTTGTAGCGCTCGCCGTTGCGCTCGTATTCCTTGGCCACGTTCTTTTCAAGCGAACGGGTGGTACCGAAGTAGTCCACCTGGACCGAGTGGTCTACGATCAGCTCCACGGGGACGAGGGGGTTGACCTTGGTGTCGTCGCCGCCCAGCTGCTTGACTGCGTCGCGCATGGCGGCCAGGTCCACGACGGCCGGCACGCCCGTAAAATCCTGCATGAGCACGCGGGCCGGGTGGTGGGGGATCTCCACGGGCGCATCGTAGGTTTTTTGCCAGTTGGCCACGGCTTTCAGGTCGTTTCCCTTGACCACGCGGTCGTCGAGCTTGCGCAGCAGGTTTTCCACCAGGATGCGGATGGAGAAGGGCAGGCGCTTGATGTCGGCCACGCCCTGGGCCGCGAGTTGCTGGATGTCATAACAATGATACGTCTTGCCGTTGGCGCTGATCGTTTTAAGACAGGCTTTTTTGTCCATCAGTCTTCCTTTACTATTTGGTTCAGACAATTTTTCGACACCTTTGAGTAATTCCCCAAAGGTGAGGATAGAAACATAGAAACTGGATTCATTTTCACTTAAAACCCAATTTACAACCTTTTCATACGGGTGTGATTTTGCGAGCTCCGATAACAGGCAGGTGTCGAGAAGATAATCCATTATTCGACATCCCTGCCAAGGCTTCTGTCGCGTTCAATTTTTCTGGATAGTTTGTCTAAATCATACCGATTCGGAGTGGATTGTCAATTTCTTAAATTTCGACGCATGCAGATGGTAATATCCGGTTTCAGGGGGACTGAAATGAGGTACTCTTGGGGCCATATTTTAAGTGTTGATAAAGCTGATGGCGTGTTATAAGAGGCTGAAAAATTTAGGAATGACGGCAAATATGTGGCGGCTGTGCATGGGCGTCGAAACCATTTAGCCGCTTCTATCCCGCAGCAATTAAAAGATATTTTTTCCACGTTTTTCCTTTTGGACTCGTTATGGAATTTCATCCCTGCCTCAATCGTTTGTTGCGTTCCATCAATTCGCGTTTTCTCGCCAGGGTGATTTCGGCATAATGCCGCAATGAATCCCGCCTGGCGTGACCCGTCAGCATATGCAGTTCGTCGATCGTTCCAGTTGCGCAAATAGCTCTCGTAGCAGTGGATCGTGGCTGGTTTTCGTTTCGGTACGACATCGTCGCGCATCCACTCCTTGTAGAACTCGATCACGTCGGACCACAGCTCGCCGGTGAACTCCTCGAGGCGGAACTCGCACTTGCCGTCGAGGTATCGCTCCCAGCGGGCCTGGATCAGCGATCGGAGTTTGACGGCCGTCTTGTAGCCATTGCAGCGCCGCAGGTCCGGACGGCCATCCTTGTCGTAGTGGGTGCATGCCATGAACTCGCGCTTGTAGCGCCTGATTTTCACCGCCTTGCCGTCCTGGCCGGCCCTCCAGGAGACCACCCACCGGCCCCGGTCGGCCTCGAAATAGATCGATCCGCCCATATAGTTCCCCCCTATCTGTTGACAATCATGGAGGTGATTATGAATCATCGCGGCGTTCATTGGCAAATCAAGTTCGCCATTTTTGGTTCGCGTTCAAAGCAGGCGCTTACCCACCAGCTAAAACAAGCTCATCTGCACTGGGCGCGCGGGCTTTGCACGACCGCATGCCGGTGATCCTGTCTGCCCAGGCTTACGATCCCTGGCTCGATCCCGGCAACCAGGATGCGGCGCTGCTGGGCCGGTTGCTGGAAGAAAAGGCGCTGAGCGAGTTGAAGTTTCACCCCGTGACCCGGGAGGTGAACTCGGTCGGGCACAACGATCCTTCCAACCTTGAGCCCGTGCAGATGGCGTTCGGGTTTTGACGCGATGGCCTTGCTTTGGTGCCGGCGTTCAAAGGCGGCGATCCACTGGTGCGTTCATTCCCATGGATATGGGGCAAGGTGCGGGAGTGAAGCAGATCGATCTGGGACGGCGTGATGTGCGCCGTCCCCGGAAGGGAAAGGTTCTGACGCTACAGCGCGGCGGATTTGTTCAATCTTTCGGCAAGCCAAATTTTGATGATCGCTTGCCGGGGGACACCAAGACGTTTGGCTTCCTTGTCCAGGGATTGAATCATCCATAAGGGAAAATCAACATTCACCCTTTTTTGTTCCTGATTCGGCCGCCTGGCCTTTGAGAGGTCCAAATGATCTATAACGCTTTTGCCTTCATCAAATTTTTTATCCAATTGCTTAGCTTTCATAAAGCTCAATCTCCTCCTTCCTGGCACGCCGTACGGATATAATCCTTATATTATCGGAACGGTAGGTGATTATCCCGGTCCAATGTGCTTCATCAATCCTGCCAATGACAAGAAATCGCGGCTCGTCAGTTGTTTTAGCCGGGATTTCCAATAAGTCCATATCGTCCCAAAGCTCCTGGGCCTCGATAAAATCGATCCCGTGCTTGAGCTTGTTCGCATCCGACTTTTCAGGGTCAAACTCAAAATTCATGGTATATAAAATATACTGATCAGGTATATGCTGTCAATATTTGAGATGGGTCAAAATGGGGCGGTAAGGGCGTCCCTTCAGTCCCCCGACAGGGAAAAAGATGGGGAACCGCAACTTAGACTGCCATTTCATTTTCACTCCTTCTATTTCGTTTGTGCGGTTTCCAATATGGCTTTTATTTTTTTTACCCGGTTCGAAACACTGACAGGAGCCCACAGATTATCAGTACCCGAAGCGAAATTGGCCACTGCTACCTGATTCATTCCACGGGCCGATTTATGTCTTTCTTCATCCTTGCGTTTATTTTTTTTACGTTCGAAAAAATAGGTTTCACTTTCTGCAAGCTCAATGATCGATTTCCCGTTTATATCTTTAATTGCAGCAGAGGCACCGGCATCTATGAGTTGCTGCATTATGGATGGATCAAACTCTTTTGAAGTGTCGCCTGCTCCCATGGCGGCAAAGGTTAATGCCGACCAGCCCTTTTTTGTCAGTTTGTTGGTGTCGGGCTCTTTCTCCATCAGAAGAGAAAAAACCTTTGATGAACGATGATAGGCCGCGGACATCAACGGCGTTACGCCTTCACTTGATTCAACGTCTATCTTGGCGCCCTGTTCGATAAGCATTTTTACAGCATCTAGATCGTCTTTAACAACTGCAACCGTCCACGCAGCAAATCCTTGATTATCCTTCAGGTTCACATCAGCACCGTTTTGTATTAAAAATTCGACAACGTCGTTATTGCCTTGATATAAAGCTCTCATTAATACGGTTTGCCCTGTTGCTGATTGGGCGTTAATGTCAGCCCCTTTCTGTAACAAAAGGGTTGCAATATCGACATGAAATTTTTCGAGGGCCCATGCCAGGGCAGTGAAACCAGGAGTATCCTTTTTGTGGACATCCGCCCCATGTTCCAGCAAAAACGCAACCACATCAGCGTGCCCGGCTCCTGAAGCCACCATCAGCGGGGTCGTGTTATTCGTTCCCATGTCATCAATTGCACTTCCATTTGCTACAAGCTGCCTTACCTCTTCAAGATTTCCTCGCTCGGCCTCCCTTATCAGGCTGGCCCGTTGGCCTGCACATGCCCCCAAAAGGATCAGACTCAAACAGAATGTCACCAACACATTTGTCCTTTTAAAGTTCATTCTTCTCTCCTGTATTAAAATGGTGTTTAAGCTTCAAAATAGCCATTCCTAAAAACTCCCTTGCGGTCCGGTGGGGATTTGCCAGGGACAAATAGCAAGCGCCGGGAAGGTCGGCCACGGAGATGGCGGTTTAAATGAATTGCTTTTCCGTTTCGTCCCCTTCGTCTTCGACGGGCAGCCCCGCTTCTGCATGTTCCCATTCGATTTCGATACCAAAAAATTGGATCCCCTCCAAATTCGTACTATCGAGCCAACGCAACACCGCGCGGTGCTTGTCCTCGAAATGCTCCGAGATCCACACGATATTCAGAATCTTATATTCGCCGGCGCTGATGTTCAATTGAGTCAGAGGGGTAAATTCGTTTTGCGGTTGGCCAATTTTGATGAGCACGTAATCACCGGTGCGTTTGTCTCTGCAGAGGGTGCCGCTTTTGATTTTACCGGCGCGAACCTTTCTCTCCATACACTTCAGCCGCATTCCGATGCAGTCCCCTAAGCGCCTGAGATTGTCCGGATCTGAATACCATTGATCCAAAGAATTTCGACCGTTGATCGGACCGGAGTTCGCTACTCTCTTAAATCTGCAGGAAGACAGTTTATCATTCATGATCCCTCAAGTGATCGTTTTGGGCACTAAAAACCGTTTTCGATGTATATTTGAAAAGTTAGAGTTGATCAGGGGACGGACATGTTATATTTAACATGTTAACAAAAAGTGTTCCCGGAGCAACTGTCACAAGTGACAGATGCCAGCTTAATATGTTGTATCCATGAGGGAAATAACATCAGATAGGAATTTACAGATCTTTGAATTTGGCATAACATGATTTTGTCAAATCAATTAACAAATCCAAATTCCATATTTCGAACTTACTGCGGCCAACAGCAAATCGATCTACCCACTTCAGTTGCGAAAGGGGGTATAGATGCAGCAGGGCCATTTGCTCGAACACCTGTCCTCCAACGATCGCGCCGAATTGATGATGCTGAGCCATCAATCCATCAGATGCGATACCAAAGACCATTTGAAGAAACTCGTACTGGACCTGAAAGGCATTATCGAATTCGAAAACGCGGTCTGTGCCCAGGGCACGATCCCCGAGGTTTTCCTCTATCCTGATGCGCTGGTGGACTTTTTGGATGTGAGCTATCCGGACGGGTACATGGATTTTTATTTTGAAAAGAATTTTCAGTTGACCGATGCGGTCTTGTGCGAATTTTTCAACCACCTGTCGCCGGTGAACTGGACGAGTCTGAAACGAAAATTTGGGTTTGACTATCCTGCCTCGGTGCTGGCGATCGAATACAACATGCGGGACGGATGGACGCATGGCGTCCTCGATCCGTCCACGATGACCAGCACCGTATTTTTCCTTGGCGGCCCGAAGGCGGATGCCGACATCCGGTCCCAAGCCGTTCTATCCTACATCATCCCCTTTTACGCAGAGGCCTTCAAAAAGGCTTTCGGTACGACCAAAAGGCCCATTCAAAGGCTCACCCGAAGAGAAATAGAAGTCCTCAAATGGATCAAGGAGGGCAAGAGCTCCTGGGAAATCTCCAACATTTTTAAATGCAGCAAGCGGGTGGTCGATTTCCACGCGACCAGCATAAAACAGAAGCTCAACGTCGTGAGCCGTGCCCAGGCCGTGGCGATCGGTCTTCAACACGGCATCATCGAATTTTAAAAGGCTTGGGCGGCCCGCCGCTCCTCTTCCAGCATCTTGGATCGCACCTCCTCGTCGGCGATCGCAGTGTCCAGGTCGGCCACGGTGATGGCCGCATCCAGGTCGGCGATCTTGACCACCTGGAACTCCAGCGTTTTGCCGGCCACTTCCGATCGGACCACGCGCTTTCCCTGGAGCAGGGACATCTTCATCGCGTAGAGGGTGGCCAGGTCTTCCTGGGTGTATGCCATTTAAAAACCCCATGTGTGGTGTGGTGGATGTTACATGGCCACACTAACATGGGGTTTTGGGGGGTCGGGGTATTTAGGGGTATTTAGGGGTATTTAGGGTTTTTTAGGCCTTATTTAGGGTTATTTCGGGGTATTTCGGGTTGACAGGGTTTTTTTGAGGGCGGGATGGCGGGCGATTTTGGGGATCATGCCGGGAGCCGTGTCATTTGACGAATCTTTCGAGCAGAATGTCCTCGATATTGCGCCTGGAATCGATGACCGACAAAACAAAAACACTCTCATCGGAAATCCTGTATATGACCCGCCAGGGGGCGATGATCAGTTCCCGGTAGGTGGGTATGCCTTGTTCCTTGAGCTCGGGCACGATCCGGCCGCGTTCCGGAAGGGCGTGAAGGTCCGATACCTTTTGTCTGATTTTTTGAAGGATCCGCAAGGCATTGCTGGGGTTGTCGATGGCGATGTACTCGATGATGATCTGTTTGAGGTCGCGTTGCGCCGCGGCCGCCCAGGCAACATGGTATGTGCCGGTCATTTTGGACGGGCTTTCAATTCACTTTCAATGTCATCGAAAACCTCTTGCTGGGGCCGGATCCGCCCCTCGCGGATGTCGGCTTCGCCCTGGGACACAAGCTTCAGGATGCCGATGGCATTGCGCATGTTTTCATAGCTTCTGGGATCCTGCAATACAGCCCGGGGTTCGCCGTTTTGGGTGATGATCACGGGCCGGTGGGTCTCGTTGATTTGATTGAGCAAATCGGCCGCCCGGGATTTCAGATAGGTAATGGGCTTGATATCGTTTGTAATGTTCATGGGATTTCCTCCGGTCCGAATAAGATATCATTTTCGGACCGGAAGTCAAGGTTTTGTTGGCGCCGATGAGCTGCCGGGCGGCAATGTGCCCTGCGCCCAGGCCGGAGGCGGGTCAGGGGGTGCTTGAATGTCTATTTCGCGTTTCTGCCTATATTGATGCCCGTAAAAGATAATTGGACATTTTTTAAAAGCTCCACTGCTTCCTCAACCTGATCGGTTCTAATCATGAGTCTCACCGGATCGGCGAGCGGCCGGACGTATAAGAAATTTTCGCCCTTGAAAAAATATTGTATGCCCTCGCTTTCCAATAATGATTTTAGAAACGCGATGTCGGCAGGATTATAGGTTGTAAGCACCTCCTTAAAATCTATAAATTCCGGTTTTGCTTCTTTTGGAAGCTCATCGACCAAATCTATTCCGCAGTCGGCGCATACCTTGAATTCTCCACGATATTCTGCTCCACATTTTGGGCAAAACATAAAAACCTCGGATTTTCAGATGATCGGTAACGTATTTCTCCCCTGACGGTGTGAAGCGGCAGCGGAACACCGGTCAGGTGTAGAAAATGGTTGGGAGGTCAGTCTTCCTTGCCAATCTTACCAAAAGATTTCATTTCTCGATAATCCGCCAAAACCTGATTCCGGGTGCCCCTTTTTGACACTCAGGGCATTTTCTCTCATGCATATCAGTTCCATTTGTTCCATATACATAGCCGCAGTAGGTGCATTCAGTTTTGTAAGCGTACTGGCCATGATCGGTCCCCGGCACTCCGCAATGACCGCAACATTGCTGGCCATTGACATTGAGATAACCGATTTCGACGCTTTCGCCTTTTCCTTCTTGCCATTCGATGACTTTATCCATGAGTCGTACTTCCTCCCAACGCCACCCACAAGCGACAGCTAAAAAGCAAAGTGACGAGGAACGAGGAGCGTCGGTTTTAGTTGTCAGCTGGATGGGTTTGTTAGCTTTTTCTTATTTCGTTTCCATAGCCATCCTGCGACCGGAACCAATACAGCCGCCCATAACCATTGCCAATTATTTTTGAAAAATAGATCGATCTTTTGTGTAGCTGTAACATTAACTTCTATGTCTTTATCGAAGGTCTTGATGGCTCGTGGTGTGCTTTTGCCATCAATATCCAAGAGCGCTGTCAATGTCAGGTGTAATTTGTGCTTGCCTTCTTTCTTAGGATGTATCTCCCACTTCCATTCTGTTTGTTGGCTCTTTGAAACCGCCTGTATTTCGGGTGTTATCGCTGTAATCTGAAACATATCGCCTGAAAGGTGAGCCTCCATTCTATCATTTACTCTGATAGTGGCTCCTACCTTTTCACCTTGTTCAGTAACTGATTTTTTCAAGTTTTCCACAGTCTCAGAAAGACTCAGGAGCAGTTGAATTTGATGGGAATCGTCTATATTGATATCAGTCGGAGCGTTGAACACAATTGCACCAAATTCCATTTTCTCTAACAATTTATCTACAATATTCTTAACTTTAACATCGATATTTATATGAATAGGCTTTACTTCAACAGGAACAGAAGCTGTTTCATACGGCCTCTTTCCGAAGAATGATAAAAATCCAAATAAAACCAATAAAACCAAAATACTGACAAGAAAACTGATAATTAATTTTCGCTTCTTGGTCATTATTTATCTCGTTAGCTAACATTAAAATTAGGAGGCAGTAGGAGGCAGTAGGGGACGTACATGAAAATATTAGAAATCACTAGTGTCCGGTTAAGCCAGATTGAATTGAATATAACTCAAAGTAAATATTTATAATATTCCCAAAATCAAAGGGGTAACCACTTGATTTTGGCAAATAAGGCCCGTAAACCCTTCGGGAGGCAC
>Ga0209164_1002303_pt1 | contig 20740 bp, 20 predicted proteins | sample MTBNYHSulfiMetaG_FD_187458 | JGI IMG/M metagenome (GOLD analysis project Ga0209164, IMG submission 187458) | Enrichment culture microbial communities from rom New York Harbor, USA that are MTBE-degrading - MTBE-NYH (New York Harbor Sulfidogenic)... | ecosystem: Environmental > Aquatic > Marine >... | reverse complement strand
CAGGGACCCCAAAAAGGTTCCCGAATCCGAGCGTGCCGGCTTGCCTTTTTTCAGCCGCATTTCGGCGCGGGAACTGATCGATCTGGATTTGGACGATTTGATCGTCGAGCGCCCGCTATTGGCATTGCTGCAACGGGCCAAGTGTCTGAAAGAGTTTCAAATCATAGACGCGCTAAGACACCCCGAGCACATACTGGATGCACTCGAGGGCAAGCATGTCGGCACCATCATTTACAAAGAAGAAAGCTGACAAAAGCAGCCTGGCGCAGCGCATAAGCCGCTCGATGAGATCAGTCTTGTTTTTCGCCGCCGGTTTGATCGCCTTTTCCGGCCTTCAAATAAATGATTTCCGCACCGGTCTCAGCGCTGATCTGGTCCAGTTCTTTCTTGCGAATGTGTTTTACATAGACCTTAACCTCCGAGCCGCTGATGCCAACCACTCGGAATCTGGGTTTTTTTTCGCCTTTTTCGATTTTTCGCCGTTCACGGACAAATATTTTGGTTGCCATGACCCTCTTGCCTCCGTTAGTTTGATTTGAACTAAGTTATATGTGTTATAAACTAATATATCCTTGAAGGATCTATGTCAAGAAACACAAAACGTCCTCGGCATCCAGGCTCGAAAAAAGCGGAACGATACATCCAGCCTTCAATTTTACTGGCCCTGAAAAGCAAGGCGTCCTACGGCTACGAGCTGATTCAGGAGATATCCAAGTTCGGCTTCGTTGAAGGCCAGGCACCGCCGGGCATGATCTATCGCCACTTACGGGAGCTGGAGGAAAATGGATGGGTCGTGTCGCAGTGGGAGACCGAAGGGGCTGGGCCCGCCAAACGGGTCTACCAAATTACCCCGGAAGGTTTGGATGTGTTGTCGTACTGGATCGACTACATGAACAGCCAGGCGGAAAAGCTGTTGAAATTTATTGCGTCGTTCCAAAAAACATCGGTAAAGAAAAACTGAACGGCGCCGGCGAAGGATTGAAACCGGTTAAGGCCCCGTAGGCAATCGCCTTGCGTGGCCGACACGGCATCAATTCAGGTGGGAACCCTCTACCAAGGCGTTTCCATTTTTCTTGCGCTTTTCATGGATGTTCTCCCACAGATTGGGCCCTTTTGGGGAGACGAAAAGCACCGGCCGGTGGGCTATGAGCCGGGGACGCAGCCAGCCCTTGGTGATGACGGTATCGCTGGGGGCCGGTATCCGCGTATCGCGATCGGCCGACACGACATCGATGCCCCGCTCTCTCAATTCCAAGACCGTGGTTTGCCCCGGCCAGTCACGCAGCCTGCCCAACTCCACAAAGCGCCCGGACCAGCCCGACAAGGTCAATCCCACAGCCGCCGTCGCGCCGATGATGCCGTCGTTGGTTCCGCCATGGCCTGACAGATGGACCTTCGCCGCCGCCCGAACGGCTTGCTTCTGGGTGGAAATGCGATGGGTGCAGGCCTGTCCAAAGTCCATGATGTCCGCCAGGGCTGCGTTGCAGTCCGTTGCCGCACACAATCCCGGATCACTTCCCGGGAGGGAATGGGTTTGTATATGACCGACGGCACGGTCGATCAAAGCGTCCAGAAGCCCCGGGTCGGCCATCTCCACGATCATGCAGGCTGCACTGTTATGGGAGGTATAGGGAATGGCATCGCAAACCAGGAGCTGCTGGCGAACAACCCCCAGGCACCGGCTTCCCTCTGGCAGTTCGTCCTCAAACCATCGGACCAGTTTGCCGGTGCCGTAGGGTGAATCGTGATGGTCGGTATCGTCGAAACCAATATAGGCTTTCATAGGTCACCTCGGCTGCCGATGGGGTCAGGTCTATCAATGATCGTACTGGCGGGCGTATTCAGCATCGTTGTAAAGGCCTTCGCCATATAATTCGGCGCCGTATTCCCTGATGATTGTCTGACCCTGGTCAGAGATCACGAAGTCGATGAAAGCTGCCGCCGATGCCTGGCCGGGGGTGGCGCCGTCAGGTTGGCACAGCGTGTGGTAGGTGTTGATCAGGAAAGGGTCGCCCCGAAACAGAACCTTCAAATTTTTCAACTCCTTCCTGGCCGCCACCCAGGTGCTGCTGTCGGTCATGAAGTATCCTCGCTTTTCATCCGCCATTTTCAGGGTCGCCATCATGAAGGTATGGGTCGTAAGATACCAGTCCCCCGAGGGCTCGATGGCCGCTTTTGACCAAATGGCCAGCTCTTTTTTATGGGTCCCGGAATTGTCGCCGCGGGAGAAAAACGGGGCCTTTGCCCGGGCGATCCTGGCATAGGCGTCGGCGGCGCTCGTTGCAGATGAAATATCGGCAGGATCGTTTTCAGGCCCCACAATGTAAAATTCATTGGACCCGATCAGGTGGCGCTTGGTCGCCCATCCCTCGGCCACGGCCTGCTTTTCCGCGGCCGGTGCGTGTACCATGATGAAATCGACCGCTTTACCCTTCAGCAATTTCAGGGATGCGCCTGAACCGGCCTTGTTCCAACACAGGCGGGTGTCGTGAGTCTTGTTGAACGCCTTGGCCAGAACCTCGATCAACCCCAATTCACCGGGGCTGCCCGTCGCCAGGCGAATGGTGACCGCTCCGTCGCCATATACCTGGGTACACTCCCCCCGGGCAAACGCAAGGGTGGCGAACGAAAGGAAAATTCCAAATATGACCCATGTCTTCTTGGAAAAAATGGCATGACGCATGCGCGACCTCCTGTTGTGGATGGCAGTAAAGCAACACCCCACTAATGACAAACACCCCAGGAAGTCAACGCCATTTTATCTACAATCATTTGATTTTCTTATAATTACCAATAACGATGAAAAATGACACTTTACTGGATGGATGGAAAGTTTGTTTAATGGGAAGGGCTCGCTGATCAGGATGAGCTTGTTGCGCCGGCAGATTCACCGCCCGGCAGCCGCCACGTTACGGGCAGGTTGACGGCCCGCACCCGAAATCCACCGGCCCGCGCTTCGATGATGTTCATTCCCGCAGGGTCCTGACCGATTCGAAAGAGATGGTTCAGGGGCATTCCGAGCAGATGGCAAAGGATCACCCGATTGACGCCGGCATGAGCGACAATCAGGGGGGTCCCGGTGCATTGGGCTGCAATGCGCTCGAAGGCCGGCATCACCCGCGCCTGGAGATCGGCAAACGATTCGCCGGACGGCGGCCGATACCCGGCCGGATCCCTACCGCGCATTTCATATGCGCGGGGATCTGTTACGCGCAATGTCTCGAACGCGAGTCCTTCCCAGGCCCCCAGGTCCACCTCGCGCAGTTCGGGCAGCGCGACGACTTCCAGGCGGTGGCCCTCGGCGATAACCCGCGCTGTCTGCAAAGAACGTTGCAGATCGCTGCAAAATACGTCGGAAAGACCAACCTCGCTGAAAAACGCCTGCCATTGACGGGCCTGGTGCATCCCGACAGGGCTCAGGGCAAGATCGCTGCGACCGATATAGTGCTTGCCACCGGATGGCTGCAACAGCTCCCCATGGCGCAAAAGATAGATCGTCCGGTCGCCGCCTTTAGCACTTTCTTTCGCTGTCATGGGATCGTGCCCCCATCGGTATCCACATCTTGCAAGATGTCCTGCACGCCGAGGCCGGTGATGCGTTCGACGGCCGCCTGGATCGCCAGCGCCGACCGCTTGCGCCTCTCGATGGCCGCCACGGCTTGAGGGTCTGCCCCGTACTTGGACAATTTCCGTTCGAAACGCTCGCCCAGATCCGCCAGCCGGTGGCCGACCACCAGTTTATCCGCCAGGTAGACGACTGCGGCTTCGTCGGGAAACGGATTCGGACCGACCTCCAGGTCCATGTGTACCCGCACGACCGAGGCCAACCTCGGGAATCCAAGATCTTCCAGCAGCCGCGCGCCGGTGGCGGCGTGATCGGGTTGGTCTCGGGCGACATCGTGCACCAGTGCGGCACTGCGCACCAGGTCGAGGTCCAGGGAAACGCCTGCACGTGCCAGGACTGCGGCCAATTCCATGGCGACCGCGGCCACGGCGTCGCAGTGGCGCCGGACTGCTTCGGGTAGCCGATACACCTGTGCCATGAGCACGCGGCACTCCCGGTCCGTGGGGATATCCTCTCGTTCCAATCGCGCCGCCATCCTGTGGTAATCTTCCTCGGTATCGAGGTCGAGCAAGATGCCCTGGTCGGCCACCGGCACATCCCGCATCGACCGGTTCCCCTCCGCCCAGAAGGCCCGCAAGCCTCCCTCGCCCCGCCAATCGGCCAACTCGGCGGCCAATGCCGCGGGCAGCAACGGCGGATGACCCCGCCGGCCATCGAAGCACGGGTGATGGATGGCGTCTGGAGATGTCGAAAATTCTTCGGCAAGCACCTTCACGGTGGCCGTCCGAACCAGGGGAAGATCCACGGGATGGACGAAAAATCCGCTGCAACGCTCCGGCAGTGCCCGCACACCAGCCATCACCGACGAAAACATCCCTTTGTCGACATCAGGATTGATGACGCAGCGCACCCCACGGGAGTCCAGGGCGGCAACCACCTCATCCCCCTTGTACCCGACCACCACGCAAACATCGTCGATGCCGGCGGTACGATACAGATCCACGACCCGTTTGACGACCATCGTCGCACCCAGTTGCAACAACGGCTTGAAACGCCCCATTCGCCTGGAAAATCCGGCGGACAGGACGATCGCCGAGAGATGACCGGCTTTCATGGACGCTGCCACTCCTAAAAATTGAGCTTACAATTTTCCGCGATCATTTCGGCGACGATGCTGACCGCGATCTCGGCCGGGGTCTCGGCCCCGATATCCAGGCCGATGGGCGAATGGACCCGCTGCAATGCCGCTTCGGTAACCCCGTCTTTGCGCAACCGCTGGAATATGGCATCCCGCTTGCGCCGGCTGCCGATCATTCCGATGTAGCCGGCCTCCGTCTCGAGGGCCTTGGCGAGGACCGCCATATCGTATAGATGACCGCGGGTGAGGATAACGATAAAGCTCTGCGCGTCGACGGACATGCCGTTGAACGGGTCGTTCAAATCGGGCAGCACCTGGACCGTATGGACATCGGGAAACCGGCGGCGGTTGGCAAATGCCTCCCGGTCGTCCAGCACCACGACGCGAAAACCGACCATGGCCAGCATCCGCGCGGTGGGCTGGGCCACATGGCCGGCGCCGACGACGAAAGCGGTCTTGGGTTTTAAGATCGGTTCCAGGATCACATGGTGATCCTCCACGAAGACGATCTGCATAGCCTTGGCCGATTGTCCGGTTTGGGCCAGCGATGCGACGGCCGGAGGTGTCAACGGTAGATGCCCCTTCACGCGGCCGTCGCCATACAACAGGGCATGGTAAATGCGATCGACCCGCTCGGCCGAACGTTGAAGCGCAATGACGAATACCCCTCCATGCCCATGGGTCTCCATCTGCCGCCAGCCATCGAACAGATCGACGCTTTCCGGGGAAGGAAAAATGGGATCGAGCAATATTTCAAGATCCCCACCGCAAATCATATCCATGCTGGCCACATCGGCATGGCCCAGATCGAACCGTTCAAAACGTGCCGCACCGCCGGACAGAAGCCGCCGGGATTGCTCGATGATAATGGCTTCCACCAGGCCGCCGCCGATGGTGCCGACAGGTTCTTCCTCGGTGGTCACAACCATCTGGGTGCCCGCGGTGCGCGGCGTGGCCCCTTTTTGGGCGGTGATCTTGGCCAGAACCAGCGGGGTCCCCCGGGACAAGCGCTGAAACGCCGTTTCGGCGATGGTCTTCAATGTGTTCCCTCCATGATGTACATAGGACGATCGATCAAACCCTTTCCACGACGATTTTACGTTTGGCCGCCGGTCCACTCAAACCCGCGCCCCTCTCTATCGATATGGGGGCCAATGTCAGGCTCCCGTTGGCCAGGGCGGCCCTGATGGCCGTCACCCGGCGAAGCGCGGCATCCGCCTTTGAAGGCAAGCGCGTGTCCCTGCGCCGGGTCATCAACCGCACTTCGAGCGCGTCCTGCCCGTCGCCGGTTATCAGGGTGGCCTTGAAATTCAAAACATCCGGTAATGCAAAAAGCGCCTCGTCCAGGCTCGCCAGGTCCAGTGTCACGCCATCGGAGAGACGCACGCTCTCGCCGAGTCGACCCTGGACCCATCCCATTCGCCGCAGCGTCGCGCCACAGGGGCATGGGCCATCGACCCAGCTCGCCAGATCGCCGGTACGATAACGAATCAATGGCATCGTATAACGCGTCAGGGTGGTAAATACAATCTCACCCGGCCGCCCCCCATGGTCGATGGGTTCATGGGTCACCGGATCGACAATTTCAAACACCAGATCTGCTTCGCGCAGATGATAGCCATCGTGCGCCCCACAGGCCAGCGCACCTCCGTAGCCCATCTCTGTCATGCCGTAATGCTGAAACACCGGGCAGTGCCAGGCCTCGCGGATACAGCTCACGATGGCCCGGGGTACATAATCGGTGCTCAGCAGGACCGACTGAATGGTGCCCTGAGCGATCCGTGCACAATCCGCATGGCGCGCCAGGGCCAGCACCTGCACGGGAATGCCCACCAGCGCATCGATGCGCAAATCGAGGATCGCCTGGATGGTGTGACGAGGGTCCTGAACCAGGCCATAGATCAATCCCACGGCGTTCATTCGCGCCAGCGCCCTGCGCAGCAGGTCTCCCACGCTGTCGGGCAGTTCGCCGGGCAACAGGATCAACACCCGTTGGCCCGGTTTCACCAACGTGGTCATGCCGTGATGGAAGAAATCGACGGTCCGCTCCAGATCATCTTCATCGAAGAAAATCCGCTTGGGATCACCCGTGGTGCCGCTCGAATGCAACGTCACCACCCGTGCCACCGCCCCCTGGGAACCGCACACCAGTTCCAGCGGCTCCCGGCGCAGGACGTCCGACGGTGTAAAGGGCAACCGGCGAAGCTGATCTATCCGGTCCAGCCGGGGGATGCCCTGACCCTCCCACTGTTTGCGATAATATGGGCTGAATTGGGCGGCATGGGCGAGGGTTTGATTGAGCCGCTCGAGCTGGTAGTCCGATAGTAGTTCCGGCGCAAGCGGTTGGTTGGCCGTCAGGCCGATGCATGCGGCCGCCCAATCCTCCAATGGGGTCCTGGCAATGGGTATCATGTTCGATAGAGGGCGCGGCCGTCGGCGGCCGTCACGTTGTACAGGCAAAAGGGAACCAGGCGCCGGTCGACGGTCATGATATGGATGCAGCACTGCTGCACCCGCTCCAGGTCGAGGTTCCAGACATCCTGAAATGCCATGGCCGACACCGAAAACGTGCGGCTGTGGGCGGTGGCCAGAAAATCATCCAGGGAAAGCAACGCTTCGCCGTGTCCTGTAAAAATTGACCCGCCGCAACCGCGACCATGCGCCTGAAACTCATGTTGGCCCGCCGGAGGTGCGGCCCATTGTCGGGCCACCGAATCGATGGCGCGTGCCGCCCCCTCTTCGGCCCGGATCGGTGCCTGACTGCGCCACGTCATGGGGCCGGGATGCAACGGCCGAGGCCGGCCATCCGAAGAGAGAAGGTATTGGGCATGGAACGAACAAAACGAGTGTTCACACCCGGGCGGACGAAAATGATCGGCCCGAAAAAGGCCACCGGTCTGTATCTCGATGGCCCGCATAAGTTCGGGAAGGGTGATCCGGTCGCGGTCCCGGGGTGGCCCCGGATGGCGGCCGAAGTAACTAACGGGCTGAAAATGGACCCCTCGGACGGTGGGATACCACTTCAGGGCCATGCGTAATATATCACCCGTAGCGTGGCTGTTGCGGCCCGGCACCAGGGTCGGCACCAGCACCACGCCGAGGCCGGCCCGGGCGCAGGCCGCCACGGCCGCCTGCTTTTCCGACCACAGGGCGCGCCCACGCAAAGCGCGGTAGGCGTCATCGTCCACTCCGTCAAACTGTAAGAAAAGCGAAGCGACACCGGCCGCTTTGAGCACCCGGGCATACCCCGGCTCCCGCGCCAGGCGCAGGCCGTTGGTGTTGATCTGGATGAAATCGAAACCCGCCCGGCGGCCCATGGCCACCAATTCCGGCAGATCGTCGCGCAGGGTGGGCTCGCCGCCGGAAAGCTGGATGTTGCATGTGACGCCGGCGCGCCGCAAATAATCGTACCAACCACCGACGACCTCGCGCGGCAGGTCATCCCCGTCAGGTCGGGCATCGGCATAACATACCGGACATCCCAGATCGCACCGCCGGGTCACTTCCAGAATCACCGTGCACGACCGCTGGCGATGATCGGGGCACAGCCCGCAGTCGAAAGGACAGCCCCGCTCCCTGCCATGGCCCACCACCGTAGGCCGAGTGGCGATTTTAGGCCGCCGCCAGGCCGCCATGTCCGGCACGCCCTTCCAGATCAACGCCTGAAACGCCCCGTGGCGCGGGCACTCTTTTTCCAGGTAGACGCTATCTTCCCGGACCACGCGCCGGGCGGGAATGCGCTCGAGACAGACCGGGCAAAGGCTGGCGGTGGATTCCACATTCAACACAAGTCCGCCTTCACATTCGCCGCCAGAATCTCCATCACCTTGTGAAAGGTCTCGGCCACCAGCGCGCCGCAGGTCGGCCGGGCCGCGGCCGTACCCTGCTCGCCCACGATCGATTCGCAGGCGATGCCGCCGTAGGTCTGGCCGACCCGCGCTTCGAACCAGTCGGTCAGCTCCTGCAGCATCATGGGCAGCTGTTCAGCGGCGAGCGCCGGCTTGCCATGGTCGCGGGCCATAAACGCCAACAGGCAACAACCGCCGGTGAGGGCGCCACAGGTGGCTCGACCGGCGCCGCATCCATACGCCAAGCCGGCCATGGACCGCACCAGATCGTCATTGGTTTGCCCGCAAGCCTCCAGCCCCAGCAGCAGGAGAATCTGGCTGCAGCTGTAACCCTGCTGGCCCCAGCGCGCCATGCGGATCAGCAGATCATCCACGTTCCTCCGCTCCTCTGCGTGCCACCATCAAATAATATCCTGGTCGCCCGCCCTGGTCCCGAAGGCCGTCGCGGCAACCGCACCCCACAGCCTCCCAGAAGGCCGCCATGGAACCGTACGCCCATACCAATTGAGCGGCCAGTCGCTTCAACAGCGGCGTGTGGTCCTCGAACAGCAGCACGTCGAAATTCGCAGTGCGCATGCGTTCATGCAAGGTCCGGCATCCGGTGACGCCCGCCAGACAGGACATCAACGCTCCCGATGCCGGCGTCTCCTCCTGTCCGCCGTTTCGGGCGTACAGATCGGAAACGACCAGATAGCCCCGCGGCGCCAGGACGCGGTGCCACTCGCCCAAAGCCACCTGCGGTGCGGACAACAGGGAAAGGACACATTCACAAAACATGGCCGCCAAGCAACTGTCCGCGAAAGGCAGCGCCTCGGCCCTGCCCCGGATCAACGGCAAACCGTCGGTCGCGTTTCGCCCCGTGCCCAGCAGGCGGCCGGACGCATCCAACCCGAAGGCTTTCAACCGATGCTTGTGGCGCAAGTGGGCTACCGTGGCGCCGTTGCCGCAACCCACGTCCAGAACCGCAGCCTCGGTCGGGAGCGTGCAATAGGCCAACGCTCTCTCGGTCAACGCCAATCCCCCCGGACGAATGGTCGGCCCGGTGACGGCCCTCAGCGCCGGGGACTCATACAACTTCACCTCTTCGGGCACTTCAAACGCCTCTATTTGTCTTCCAAGATCTTCTCCACCTCGGCCATCTTGCCCAGGGCCAGCGCCTCGGGCACCATCACCCGGCCGCATCCGGGACAACGGGGCATGTCGGTGGTAAAGCTGTTGTTCATATAGGTGACGGTGACCTGACCGAGTTCCAGCGGCCGATCGCAGGCCGAACAGTGCCAGGCCAATTCATCGCCCCAATCCTTGTCGCTCTTCATGGGCCTTGCACCTCCATGCGATGGGAATAGGCGTTGAACACCTCGAATCCGGCCTCGCAAGGGGCGTATTCCACCCAGAAGGTGACGTGTCGGGGACGGCCGGCGGCTTTGACGCGACCGGTTTCCGGATGGCGGAATTTGAGGCCGCCGGCCTCGGCCCGGGCAATGACCTGCTGCACATCCTCGACGAGAATGTGCCGCGCATCGAGACGCTCCCTTACGTCAGGCGCCATCTTAACGACGAGCGCGCGATAATCCGGGCCGCCTGATGGTGTCTCACCCCACCACCGCTCCAAAAGCTCGGTTTTCAACCGGGCGCGATGTTCCCGTCGCGCGGACCAGCCGGGCCTCGGCCGGGCCGCCGGGTCCGGAATCCGCCGGTCGGGAAAGATGAGATCCAGCAGGTGCAAGGTTCGCTTGCCGACCGCCGCCAGACTGTCCCGGCACATGGCACAGTAGGCCACATAGTCGTAGCCGCTCAAGTCGGCCCGGCGGCGGATCACCTCCCGGGCCAAGTCGGGGTTGGCGTTTTGCATCAAGCCGCCGAAACCGCAGCACTCGGTCTTCTCACCACTCAAAGGGAGTTCCGAAATGGATACCCCGAGCTGATCGAGCAGGCGGCGCACCGCGGCCTGAACGTGCGGCATCTCCCGGGTGGTGCAAGGATCGTGGATCGCCAGAGGACCGGCCGCCGAATCGGTCTCCATAGGCGGCAACCCCACCTCCGCCAAGGTCTCCCAGACCGACTGGACCGGCACCTCCGGCCGGTGATCGTGGAACACCACATGACAAGTGGCGCAGGCCACGATCAGCTTCGGCCTGCCCAACGCCTCCCAATGGTGTTGCCATTGCGCCAGCGCACGATCGAAATCGGCCTCGCGCCCGGCCCAGAAGGCCGGTGCGCCGCAGCAGCCGAGCATCAGGCCGACCCGCCCCCCCAGGGCATGGTTGAGATGGGTGTACAGGGCCTCCACCTGGCCGGGCGCTGAAGCGCTGAGGTGGCAGCCCGGAAAGAAAAGATGGCTGCTCTCTGCCGTACCCGGGGCATGACGGGCCAGGAAGAAATCCTCCCCGAGACTGAAGGCCATGTCCTCCAGGGCGAACTCGTGGGCCGAAGGCGGCATCTTGCCGCGCTGCACCATGCTGCGCCGGGCCTGCAGGCAAAGATCCTGCATGGCGAAATCTTCCGGGCATACCGCCTCGCACAGGCCGCACAAACTGCACGAATTGATCAACAGATTCGCCGATCGGCTGCCCATCACGATCGATTCGTTGTTGTAGATCTCCCGGACATATTTTCGGGGATAGGCACCGAAATTCTCCAGATAGGGACACACCTTGACGCATTCCAGGCATTGGCAGATCAGACAGCGCGAGGCTTCGGCCATGGCCTCGGATTCGCTGTAGCCAGCCTTGGCATCGGCCATGGGCACGGCCGGTTGGGCGACCACATCGGCCAAACTGGTGTACAGGCGGGTGTCGTAGGGTCCTTCACGCTCGCGCCCGGCGGTCATGGAAACCTTCTGCAGGAAGCGATCCATGGAGGTGGCAGCCCAGCGGCCCTGGGCGACCCGCCAGATGGTCGACAAGACATCGCCGCCGGCAAACACCTCCGGCCGGCTGGTGGCCTGGGTGCCGGTGTCGATCCAGACCTCTCCCCTGGCGCCTCTGTCCAGCGGCCACTGCAGCGATGCCACCGCGTCCAACCCGATATAGAAGGCATCGAACCGATCACGCCGGTCTTCGAAAAAGGCCTGGCCATGAACGGCCGTCCCGGTTTCGAAAGCGACCCCCAGGGTTTCGAGACTGGCGAGCTCCACGGCGACGATCTCCGGCGTCAGGACGGGATAAGCTTCGCACAGCACGGCCCCCGGCACATCCCCCGGCTCGAACAGGGTGACGCCGTAACCTTTTCGAACCAGGTCCCAAGCCACGGTCAGACTGCTCAATCCGGCGCCCAGCACGGCGATCCGCTTCGGCCGGCCCGGCAATCGCGTCACCCGGTATTCGCTCCTCGCCAGACGGACGCAGGCCTGCTCGAGGGCGGCGATACGGATGGCGTCGCCGGCCTCGCCACGTTTGCAGCGCGCTTCACAAGACCCATCGCAAATGCGCCCCACCAAGCCGGCCAGGGGCATGGTCCGCGCCAATGTCTGCCAACCCTGATCCCATCGGCCCTGCTGCAAATGGCCGACGAAGGAGCGGGCATCCACGTGAATCGGGCAGGCGGCGGTGCAGGCCGGCGGCTCCTCCTGGATGCAGCGCCGCTCCCATTGTCTGAGTTCGTTCTGATCCATGTGACCCTGTGCCCGTCCGCAAACGGCCAATTGGCCATTTATAGACCGACATCACCTGAACTTTCGGCGTGGGGCGCAGGCACCCCACGCCGAAAGGAGATGGATACGGTGTTACTTTTTCAAGGCAGCCAACACCTTTTCCGGAAGGGCCGGCAACTGGCGGATACGCACACCACAGGCGTTGTGGATGGCATTGATCACGGCCACATGGGATGAGGTCAGGGGCAGTTCACCCACCCCGGCCGCACCGAAGGGACCATTTTCACGGGGCGATTCAATGTAGTGGAGATCCATCTTGTCCGGTATCATCTTGGCATAGGGCAAACCGCAGGCGCGCAGGCTGTTGTGCTTGCTCAAATCCTCGAAATCCTCACTGAGGGCCAGGCCGATGCCCTGGGCGATGCCGCCGTACATCTGACCGTCCACCACCAGCTTGTTGTTGATGCTGCCCACGTCGGCGATGGCGGTGAATCCTTCGACCGTGGTCTTGCCGGTCGCTGTTTCCACGGCCACCTCGGCCATGAACATGCCATACATATAGACTGAAAAGGGTTTCCCCTGGGATGTTTTCAGATCGCAGTCTGTGCACATGGAGGCGATCCATTTACCGGAATAGCTCACCGGTAGATTTTCGGCTTCCATTTCGGCATAGGTCCGATAACTGCCGTCGGGCTTGCGCATGGCGGCCATCAGCATCTCACAGCCGTTCTTGATGGCATTGCCGGTCACTACCTGGCTGCGGCTGCCGCCGGCCGGGCCGCTGTTGGGGGTGATGGCGGTATCGTTCATCACCAGACGGATCTGCTCGGGTTTGAGGCCCATGGGTTCGAAGGCTTTATGTGCAGTCCCCAAAACGCCCATGTCGGCCCCCTGGCCGTGATCCTCCCAGCTGCTATAGACCGTGATGGTGTTGTCGGGGTTGAGTTCCACCCGGATTTCGGAGCTGTCGGCACCATCTAGACCGCATCCATAAATGCCCAGGGAGATGCCCACTCCCCGCTTGACATCGGCGGTGGAGCTCTGCCTGGCCTTTTCCAAAGCCGAATTATAGAGCGGTCGCAGCTTCTCAATCATCTCCTGGAAGCAGAACACTTCCGGTTCCTGCCCGGTGGGCGTGGTATCGCCCGGCCGGTAGACATTGCGGGCACGGAGTTCCAGCGGGTCGATGCCCATCTTCTCGGCCAGTTCGTCGATCAGGCTTTCGCTGGCCAGAAAACTCTGGGGCGAACCGTAGGCCCGGAAAGCCGATCCCCAGGCATGATTGGTGCAGACGGTGCGGCCCATCCCACGGATATTGGGGATACCGTATCCGGCCCCGATGAACTGGGCGCCGCGCAGGGTGAGCAGGTCGCCGAACTCCGAGTATGGACCGTGATCCACGCTCCAGTCGCTCTCCATGGCCACGATCTTGCCGGCTTCGTCCGCGCCGTACTTCACCTTCATCCAGAAGGGCGACCGCTTGCCGGTGTAAGTGATATGCTGCTGGTAGTCGTAGCGCAGGAAAACCGGCCGGCCGGTGGCCATGCAGGCCACGCCCAGCAGCGCCTCCATGGTGGGGCTGAACTTGTAGCCGAAGGTGCCGCCGGCCGGGTTCTGAACCAGGCGCAGCTTATTGGGAGAGATGCCGACGCCGGCCGCGATCATGGCCGAATGCAGATGGATGGCAATGCTCTTGGAATGTATAGTCAAACGCTCTTCGTCGTCGAAGTAGGCGCAGCCCACATCGGTTTCCATGGTCAGGTGGGGCTGGCGCTGGAGGTAGTAATCGCCTTCCACCGTATATGCCGCCGACTGCATCAGGGGGACGGTCTCGCCGCCCTTGACCACCGGCAGTTCGAAATAAACATTGGGCGTGCCCGGATGGATCTCCATGGCGTCTTCGGACATGGCCGCCGGGGCACTCATGTAGGCCGGCAGCTCTTCGAGATCGACCCTGACTTTCTCGGCCGCACGGCGGGCCTGGTATTCGTTGTCGGCGCAGACGATGGCGATGGCGTCTCCGTATTGAAACACCTTCTGGTCGCAGAGAATCGGCCGGTCCCACCCGTCCCCCTTGTTGGTGGGGAATGTGATCAGGCCGGTGATGCGGTTTTTGCCGGTGACATCCTTGGCGGTCACCACCTTGAAGACCCCCGGCATCTTTTCGGCCTCGGAGGTATCGATCCCCTTGATGTTGGCGTGGGAAACCTTGGCCTGCACCAGGGCCAGGTAAAGGGTGTCGGCCGGCATCTTCAAGCCCAAATCGGCACCGTAATCCAGGGTGCCGGTCACTTTGGCCACCGCCGAGGGCCTGGGATAGTTGGTCCCCCAGATATGACCGTCGGCGGGTACTCGGAAAAGCAGCTCCTCGGCCTTCATCTCTCCGCGCATCACCTTGGCGGCATCCATGACGGCATCCACCAATTGTTTGTAACCCGTGCAACGGCAGGCGTTGCGATGGGTCTGGAACCACTCGCGCACATCCTCCCGGGTGGGGTTGGGGTTCTGGTCGAGCAGGGCCTTGACCGACACGATGAATCCGGGGGTGCAAAAACCACACTGGGCGCCGCCGTGAACGATCCAGGAGAGCTGGATGGGGTGCAGGTTATCGCGGTTGCCGATTCCTTCCACGGTAATCACCGTGGCACCGTCGGCCACCTTGGACATCCTGGTCACGCACGAACGCACCAGCTTGTCGTCCAGGATCACGTTGCAACATCCACACTGAGCCTGCCCGCAGCCGATCTTGGTGCCGGTCAATCCCAACTGCTCGCGCAGCACATTGGCCAGGCTCTGGTCGGCCTCGGCGATCACTGTCCGCGGAACGCCGTTGACGTGTAAGGTCCGTTTGATCATGTCGTTTTCTCCTTTTCAAAAAGGGGGGTTGTTTGTTCTGTCGCAGGGCCCTCCAAAAAAACAGACAACTATTGAAGTCAGGATGTTATCCGCATCCGAAACCGCAGATCGGGTAGCGGCATTCGGCGCATCCGGAACAATAGCCGCCATGTCCCAGGGCGGTGATATCTTCCCGGAGGACCTTCTCGCCGGCCACGATGCGCGGTACCACCAGATCGAAAATGCTGGCCCGATAGTACATGACGCAGCCCGGCAGCCCGAGTACCGGAATCTCGCCGATATGGGCCAGCATGAACATGGCGCCTGGGAAAACCGGAGCGCCATAGGTGACGACCTCGGCGCCCGCCGCACGAATGGCGGCCGGGGTGCAATCATCCGGATCCACCGACATGCCGCCGGTCACCACGACCATCTGGGCGCCTTCATCGATCAAGGCACCAATGGCGTCGGCCGTGGCGGCCACATCATCTGAAACCAGGATCTGGCGCAGGATTCGGCAGCCCATGTCCTCAAATTTCTTTCGTACCACCGGCCCGAACTTATCCTCGATACGCCCATGGTAGACCTCGCTGCCCGTGGTCACCATGCCGACCTGCAACGACCGGAAAGCCTTGACGCAGACCAGCGGAAACGTCTCCCGGCAGACCGCCTCGACCGCTTCTATTTTGGCGGTTTCTATGGTGAGGGGAACGATCCGCATGCCGGCCACCGCGCGGCCGGCTGTGACCGGGTGGTGGGTATGGACCGTGGCCACCACGATTTGCTCAATCGCGTTGATCCGATTCAGGGCACCCACATCGATTTTCAGCAGGCCGTTTTGTGCAGCGATGAGGTTGACCCGTCCTTCCGAGGGCGCCGTCATGTTCAGACCTTCTCCGGCGGCTGCCCTGGCCAGACGCAGGGCCGCATCGTCTTCATGCAGCCTCCCAGGTCCGAGCACCTCCACGTAGACGTGCTGTTTGCCGATATCGAGCAGCGCGGGCACATCCTCTGATTGGATGATGTGCCCGCGCTTGAACGCCGGCCCTTTCATTGCGCCGGGGATGATGCGTGTGACATCGTGGCCGAGCACCATGCCGACCGCAGATTCAACCGGTACTGCTTTCATGCGATTTGCTCCAATTCCTATTCGTGTCAGGACGTACGGATTATATTTTTCGCGTAACGCCGATATCGGGCCAATTGGCCATTTGTGGATGGGCACTAAACAAGTACCCGCATCATGCCGAACAACCGAAACCAGGTGCCGTCGAAACGGCAAAGATGCCTCTCGATGAACACTCTTTCCTCCGGGTCGGCCACCTGCAATCGAAGGTGCAGCGCCTCGCTGGATAGAATTTGTCCGGCAGCCAGGAAGCCCAGGGTATCGGCGACCGCGGTCATACGGGCGTCCACTCGCTCGAGGTAAACGCCGCCGAAGCGGCCGGTGCCCACGAGCTGACTGTGCAGGCAGGGCAACAACGCCGGCGCGACGATGTCACAGGTCGCGTTGCGTTTGTCCATCATCGCGTCGCCACAACGACCCGGGCACAATTCAGCCAATTGAACCAATTGATCGGTCAATCGTCCGTGACGAATTTTGTCGAAGACCGGCGCATCGTCTTTCATGCGCACCTTTATTTTTCGGGGGTTGACCAGCAGATCGCCGGCCAGAGAGAACTCACAATTGTCCGCATAGTGACCGGCGCAAAGCAGGGTCGCCTCCAGCAGCCGCGCCAAGGTCAGGGCATAAAAAAAAGAGTCATGCAGGTCGGTCCGGTTCAGCTGCCCCATTAACTCTTCAAGAAACGGTTCGTTGAGTTCATACGGGACGCCGATACCGTCCAACCTTCTGTTGATTTCAAAAAGTGGGGCATAGTCCGCGCCGGGAATAGCGCCGGCCGATCGACACCCTCCGCCGAATTGACAAACGGAGAGAACGTCGACGGGCGCAAAGGCGCACTTATCCAAAAAATCGCGAGAAAAGCGTTTTCCAGAGGAAGCAATAAGCGATGGCGACATCAGCCTTTCCACTTCACGACAGGTTGTCAGACACAGGAACTGTTCGAACACTATTTAGGCTCTCCTATAAATTGAAAGGCATTATGTCAATATTGATATAGTAACTATCACATGCTTTTCTGCCCGTCTCGAAGTTTCTTACCTCGAAATGAACGCCATATGACAGTTACCAACCAAAAATAACCTTCTTGATTTTTATGACTGTCGAACCCTACTGTAAGATTGGTTTTAAAAGCCCTGAAAAGTTGATAAGTGGGAGACTCATATGGGGCGGGTACCCCTTTGAAAGGATGGATCATGCCAACGGAACACATGCCATTTGGCATTCGGTCCAAGGTGTGGATCGAAGACGGAGAGGGACATGTGGTTTTTGGATTGGGCCGCTATCGAATGCTGGATACCATCCGGAAAACCGGTTCCTTGAATGCAGCTGCAAAAGAGTTGAAGATGAGCTATCGTGCCGTGTGGATGCGAATTCGCATGTCAGAAGAGCGTCTTGGCAAGGCTTTGGTGGAAAGAGATGGCAACGGATCGCGTCTGACTCCTTTTGCCCAGCAGCTGATGACCCAGTTTCAACAACTTCAAAGCCGGGTCAACAAAGATTCCGACGCTCATTTCGCGCGCACCATGGCCGAAAGCTTCACGGCGCCGGATTAGCCCCGACCGCCATCTTCACCCAAAGGATGCTATGGAATTCATCATCGTGACCATACTGGCGAGCATCGTGTTTGCCATCTGCTTTGCCGTATTGCTGCTTAAAGGGCGTCACTCGGAAGAGCCCCCCAGATTGCATGCTTGTCATCAAGGCGGCGATTGCCATTGCCGGGACAAGCACCCCGGCCAAGAACGAAGTTCCAATGATGGGTAATAAATGGTGTATCGTCTGGCAATACTTCAGGCGGGCCGGATCCGGTGCCGGAGCTCAGGCAAAGATGTCGATCTGGCTGCCGATGGTGCGCTCGACAGCCACCTTGCCGTCCATGCCATACGTCATCCCATCAATGATATGCGGGGAGGGGATACGATAAAGACGGGGTTGCCGGCGATGTGGCGCGCCCGGCGGTTGACGCAGGGAGAAGTCGGGTACCGCGACCCTCGCAGGTGCCAGGATTGGCAGATAAAGTGTATCCGCGCTGGCAATCATCACATATCTTCCTTTTGGCCGGTCGTTCTTCCTTCAAAGCCCAAAACGGCTTCGATCGGCTTGCACAGCCAATGACACGGATAGTGGCGTGGGCCTCGTGTGTCGCCATGCGGCTGGGTCAGATCCGGCCGGGGAAGTCAACATACGCATCTGCGCCAGCGCCGAAAATTTCTGTATTTAAAATAACACAGGCTTGCCCGAATGTCGAACAAAGAGAGCCAATCCTGAAGCAAACGGGAAAAAAATGATGAAAAAAAGCTTGAACCTTGCCGGACTCTGGATTTTCCTCGTGGTGGTGGCCGTCGGCATCTGCCTGACGGCGCCGAATGGACAGGCGGACATTTACCGCTGGCAGGACGATAATGGCACCTGGCATTTTTCAGACAGCCCGACTTCGGAGGCACCGATCCGACAGCCCCCCGTCCCATCAGTGGAGCAGCCGAACGCCCAACCCGATCCACCGGCCGCCAAACATCCCTCTCATGAATCCACCGGCCCCACCCCCCGTCCCGTTATCGAAAATCCGGCATCATCATCGGCATCGGCCCCCTTGTCCGAGGAAGCAACATCCGACCTCGGCGGTTTGCTTTGGCGCATCACCTCTCCTGAAGGCGACGACAGCCACCTTCTGGGCACCATCCACAGCGCCGATCCGCGTGTCGTGCAGCTGAGTCCGGCCGTGGCGGAAGCGCTGGATCGTTGCGAGCGCTTTGTCATGGAAATGGAGATGGACGCTTCGGTCCTGACGGCTTTCGGAAGCAACATGATGCTGACCGATGGAAGCGATCTGGAAGGGTTGATCGGGGCCGCCTTATATGCTCAGGTGGTCGCGGCCATGACCGATCTGGGCATGCCCGAAATGGTGGTGCGTACGCTCAAACCCTGGGTCGTCATGGCGCTCCTCAGTATGCCGGCGCCCACCGGGGAACCCTTCCTGGACCTGGTGCTGCAACAGCGCGCCGCCGGCGCCGGTAAGCCCACCTTCGGCCTGGAGAGTGCCGGCGAACAACTCTCGGTCTTCGAAGCGCTCTCCATGCCCGATCAGATCGAACTGCTGAAAATGACCCTTGCCCAGCTACCTGAACTGCCGCGCATGTTCGAACAGCTCATCGAAGCCTACGTTGCCGACGATTTAGGGCGCATTGCGGCATTGGCGGCCGACTATAAACGCTCCGGCGACCCGGCGGCCATCCAACGGTTCATGTTGCGACTCAATGACGAACGGAACGAGCGCATGGCACGACGGATGCATACATTTCTCGACCAGGGCAGCAGTTTTATTGCCGTCGGTGCCCTGCACCTGGCCGGACCGAACGGCCTGATACAACTGCTCCGCGACCAGGGCTATCACGTGGTACCGGTTCGATAGTTTTCATTCGGATATTAACATGTTGCCCATTTCACCGGGACCAAGGAGTAACAGGCATGCCATCGCTCGAATCCATCGTGTCGGGCACACGACCAGAAAACAGGGAACTGGCGATGGAGGTCCACCCTCTGACCCTGACCTTTGTGGGAGCGTGCGCACCCCTGGAAAAAGGGTTCATGGCGGATTATGTCCAACGGTCATTGACCCAGCTGCGCCTGGCCACCCTGCTGAGCACCTTTTTTTACCTGCTTTTCGCAGTCCTGGATGCCATCGTCGCCCCGGAACTCAAACATGAGCTCTGGCTCGTCCGTTGCGTCGTCGCCCTGTGCATCCTGGGGGTTTTCGGCTTCACCTATTCGCACCACTTCCCCAAGTTCATGCAACCGACCATCGCGGCATGTGTGATCATCGGCGGATTGGGCATCGTTTACATGACCGTCATCGGCAATTCGCTCATTGCCGGCACCTATTATGCCGGCTTGATGCTGGTGTTGATGCTGGCCTACAGTATGATCTGGGCGCGCTTCGTATGGGCGAGCGCCTGCGGCGCCATCCTCATCGCCGCTTACGTGGCCGCGGCCGCATGGAACCCCGAGCTGTCGGTGGGGGTCGTGGCCAACAATGCCTTTTTTTGTATCAGCGCCAATATCCTCGGCATGGTGGTCTGCTATGCCTTCGAGTATTACAATCGTCGTGATTATTACATGCGCTGCCTGGTCAAGGAACAGCATGCGGCCGTGGAAGCGGCCAAAAATGTGCTCGAAGAACGCGTCGAGGAACGCACCCGCATGCTGGCGAAAACCAATGAGGAGCTGCGCCGCGAAATCGAAGCGCACCAGCGCCTCGATTGGGAAAAGCACGTGCTCGAAGGCCAGCTGCGCCATGCCCAAAAGATGGAGGCCATCGGCACCCTGGCCGGCGGCATCGCCCACGATTTCAATAACATGCTGGCCGCCATCATGGGCCACTGCGAACTGGCGATGATTCAGCTATCCAATCGAAAGGAAGCTGAAATCTGCCTGACCGAGGTGCTCAATGCCAGCCAACGCGCCAAGGACCTGGTCGGCCAGATTCTATCGTTCAGCCGACAGAGCGAAAGCGAACTCAAGCCCCTGAAGATCAGCCTCGTCATCAAAGAGGCCCTGCGGCTGCTCAAGGCGACCCTGCCGGCCAATGTGGTCATCGAACAGCATATTCACGCACCGGACAGCACCGTGGTGGCCGACG
>Ga0209164_1002301_pt1 | contig 20747 bp, 25 predicted proteins | sample MTBNYHSulfiMetaG_FD_187458 | JGI IMG/M metagenome (GOLD analysis project Ga0209164, IMG submission 187458) | Enrichment culture microbial communities from rom New York Harbor, USA that are MTBE-degrading - MTBE-NYH (New York Harbor Sulfidogenic)... | ecosystem: Environmental > Aquatic > Marine >... | reverse complement strand
ATCGACCGTTGGCATAAACGAAGAAGTCATAAAAAGATACATTGAGTTTCAGGAAAAGATAGATAAAGGGCAACTGCAGCTGCCTTTTAATCTTTAGTGCCACGGGCGTGAGCCCGTGGGTATCTACTATTGAACCCGAAAACGCTACCAATGGTTTTATCTCAGTATAGCCCTTTTCTTTAATATAATCTTTGAATTCCAGATAATATCTCAGAGCGTGTTTACGTGATGAAGTCACGACCATTGCTTTTGCCTTGCCGCCGATTTTTTTCATGCTAACCTGGCGAAAATGCTCGACCATTACCTCAGTCTTTTGCGCAAGATTTGTGGGATGAAATGAAGCAAACCGCGCGATGGCTTTTGCGGCTTTTCTCTTGTTTAGAAGAGGATCGTCCTCAATTTTTTTACTGAAGCGATAGTATGTTTCGTAAGTCGTATAGTTCTTCAGTACATCAAGAATAAATTTTTCTTCAATAGCTTGTCTCATTGAATAAAGATGAAAAGGTCTGGGTTTGCCTTCCACATCTTTTACTCCAAAGACTTCAAGTGTTTTTGATTTTGGTGTTGCGGTAAACGCGAAAAAACTGATGTTCTTTTGAGGGCCTCTTTTTTTAATTATTTCTCTAATGTAATCTTCTTCATCTTCAGCAGTTTTTTCAATTTCACTTTCAATCTTTTCAGATTCTTCTAAGGAAACATTTTTACCTACTAAAGCTTCCGTCATTTTGCGGCCGGATTCCCCACCCTGGCTGCTATGCGCTTCATCAATGATCACCGCATAATTTCTGTTTGGTATTTCTGTGAGCAGCTTTAATGTGGGAGGGAAAGTTTGTAAAGTAGTTATGATAATACTTGTTCCGGATTCAAGTGCATTAGCCAGTTGTTTTGATTTTATTGCGGCATCTATCCGTTGAACGACACCTGTTTTATGTTCAAACTGGTAGATGGTATTCTGTAATTGTTGATCAAGGACATTCCTATCGGTAATGACAATTACCGAATCAAAAATTTTTTTATCAAAAGTATCATACAATGAAGATAACCTGTAGGCGAGCCAGGCAATGGAATTGCTCTTGCCGCTTCCGGCGGAATGCTCAATTAAATATCTGTGACCGCTTCTGTTTACTTTGGCATCCGCAATTAAATTTCTAACCACATCCAACTGATGAAACCGCGGGAAAAGCATTGATTCTTTATAATACGTTTTACCGTCAACGATGTATTCTTCTTTTTGAAGGTGAATGTAGCGGCCTATTATCTCCGTCCAGCTGTCCACTGCTAAAATATCTTCCCAGAAGTAGGCGGAACGGTAGGTTGTGTAGTCTTTTGCCGGTGGATTTCCGGCGCCGGTATTGAAACCCTTATTAAAGGGAAAAAAACGTGTGCTGCTGCTTTCTAATCTGGTTGTAAAATAGACCTCATCAGGATCAACGGTAAAATGCACTAATGCGCGTTTTTTGAATTGGAACAATAATTCCTTCGGATCGCGGCTTGTCTTGTATTGCTCCATCGCTTCGCTTACTCTTTGCCCGGTAAAATGATTTTTTAATTCCAGCGTCGCAACCGGCAAACCATTTAATGAAAGGAGCAGATCAATGCTTTTTTTGTTTTTTGATGAAAAGTAAACTTGCCGGGTTACGGAGTGCTTGTTTAAGCTGTATAATTTCAATGTGTCGGGATTGAGTCCGCTATCAGGTTTAAAGTAAGCGAGTCTGAATTTGACACCGCTGTCTATAATTCCGTGACGGATTACATCCAGCATCCCTCTTAAATCCAATTCCTTAAAAAGGCGTTGGATAAATTTACTTTCCGTACCTTCTTTGTAATATGTTTTTAATAGTTCCCATTCTTTGGGTTGTGAAGTTTGAATAAAATAAAAAATTGCTTTTTTATCAAGAGCAAGTTCGGCGCTGAAATCATAAGCATTGCCTTGATACCAGCCATTGCTTGTTAAATGCTCGATGATTGCCGATTCGAAAGTTGATTCCGTATGAATGCCGTTACTCATTGTCTGCACTGTGATTTCTATGATTTCTATGATTTAGTGATTTTTTTAATTTGAATTTTTTATTTGTCAGGCGTTTGAACACCAGGCTTGTTTCACCAAAGTTGATCAGTAAACCGATTTCTAAATTATATGCTTCCAGGTAATTGATAGCCTGCGCAAAATGAACGTCTTCCAGTTTTGTTATTGCTTTTAGTTCAACTGAAATTATACCTTCCACTAAAAAATCAACTCTTCTTGTTCCTATTTGTTGTTCACGGTAATGAATCGGCATTTCGAATTCACGATTGAAATGTAATCCGGCTATCCCCATTTCAATCTCTAAAGCCCGCTGATAAATCACTTCTTGAAAACCGTTCCCAAGAATTTTATGTACCTCCATAGCACAGCCAATAATCTTTTCTGTCAAGTCCGAATATTTGTACTCATTATTTATCATTGCCTTAGCTGTGATTTATATGATTGATAGAATCCATTAGAAATATAATCCTAATCAAGGTAATCATATTAGTCACACAAATCATAGTTCAGACTTTTATTTTTCCCGTTACTACTTCACTTATTAGCGCTGTGCGGTATTCTTGCAGCAGCTTTATTTCCGTTTCGATTTTGGAGACCGTGCTGTCTATTCTTTTTGTTTCGGTTTGGATGTGATTGCCAATTATTTTTTGTTCTTCTAAGGGAGGATAAGGAATTAATAAATTTTGAATTCTTTCAACTGATAAACCAGGTTGAGCAGCTAAGATTGAGTATTGATTGAGATTCATCCCTTTGAGCAATTCACCAAGCCATACTATGTTTTCTTCATTAAATCTTGTAACTACTATTGCATGTTCAGAAGCCCAAAACTTGCCACTTGCATAATTGATATTGCCGCATAAGGCTCCTTGTCTGCCTATCAAAATGTAATCACCGTCATGAGTATATTCAGCGGCGAACCCTCTTAATCCATTTCCACCATATACGGGATACTTTTCTTCACCTCGAATATTATCAGTTGTAATTGATTCTCCGCTCTTCAACTTTGCAACATACTTCAACTTCTTAACTTCCCAATGGCCGGGAAAACTGTCAGAACCTTGATTTTTAGGATTAACTTGATTGTCATGATTAGATGTCTGAATTTTTTGAGAATCAAGTAAATCATGTAAATCAGGCAAATCACGGTTCAGACCTTTTGTTACTGCTTCATTAATTATTGCCGCGCGTTCTTCTTTGAGGAGTTCAATCAGTTTTCTCTTTTTCTCAATCAGCGAATCAATCTGTACGGTTTTGTCATCAAGGTAGTTGGCAATGGCGGTTTGCTCTGATTTGGGGGGTATAACTAACGGGATTTTTGCCATCATGTTATTCATCAACTTGGGATTTATATCAAGACGGACAGAAAATTTTGTTCCCAAATTCAAAAAGTAAGGGAGATATTTTAAATCTATCTGTTCCCAATTCTTGGGTCGCATCGTTCCACATACATTCGTGCAGTTAAATTTTCCTTCACGATAAAAAACGGTCCCAGCATTTGCACCATCAGTTGTCCACGTAACATATGCACCTTCAAAATCATAAGTGTTCAGATATCCCATAATACCATCGTTTTCAGTTTGTGAACTGTAAACCGGATAATCACCACCGTTCACACCAATTTCTAATGCACTAATTACGCGTCCTCTACCGAGATTATTCAATCTTCCTACTGTTGCCAAATCCCAATGTTCCGGAATTTCGCCAATCCACTCAACACCGCTGGGTTTGTATTTGGGGTAGCGTGTCTGAACCGCTGATTCTTTATGATTTGGGGATTTCGTTGATTTTTGATTTTCGTTGCTTAGTATCATTTTTATTACCCTTAATCTGCGTAATCTTTAAATCTCTTAAATCAACGGTCAGACTTATTCTGCAGTTTTTGCTCAATGGTCAGGCGTTTAAAAGCCGGGCAAAAGTCAAACCCATAATGAAGATTTTTAGCTTGTATAAAAATATTAGCGTCAAGCAGATAACTCATTTTCCAAAACCGAAATCGCTGGCTATTGCATAAAAGGTGGAATTCTTTTTTATACCCAGCATTTTGAAAGCATCCCGAAACAGGGTTTGTCCTTCCAGGGTACTCATAACCAGCGCCCTTTCAAAACGTTTACTTATACGTACACCTAAGGTCCGGTAGAAATCGCCGCCAGCACCGGAACGCCGTTCAAAATTTTTAAGTCGTTCAAATTCTTCATTCCAGGTTTTCCAAAAAGTATTACCTGCAAGAGCGCCCATATCAAAAATCCGTCGCAGAACAACCAATGTGCTGACTTTATAACGGCGCGTCAATCGTTCCATCTCCGTGTGCAGGTCATTATGTGCGTCATAAGCATTGCGCAAATCCGCCACCGGCACGAGCAGTTCAGCAGCAACCTGGTTACACCAGCGCTCGGTTTTTTCATCGGGGATCCTTTCCATGAGCATATTGGAAACTCCGCTTTCCCCTAACCAAATATGCGCCAGTTCATGGGCAAGGGTGAACATCTTCGCGGAAAGAGTATCATTTGCATTTATAAATATAAGAGGGGCTAACGTATCCACCAATACAAACCCCCGGAATTCTTCCGGGTCAAGTTTGCGATAGTTATTGCTGCCTAAAACACCACTGGCCATAACCATAATGCCTTGCTTTTCTACTTGTTCAACAAACAAGCGCAGGGCGTCTGTCCATGTATGGACCTGTTGGCGATCCTCAAAACTAAAATGCAGAGCCTTGCTTATATCAATCGCTGTTCGTACTATATCGTCATCGATCGTTTTACTGCCGACAAAACCAAGTTGTTCATAACCATGTATTTTCGCAGAGTCACGATACCATTCCTGACGCTGCTGACAAAGATAGATGGTTTCCAATAAATCCGGGCTGGGTTGGCTGTAGGTGGTGGTTCCCATCGCACGAAAGTCCGGAATGGGCAAGTCTTCCTTTGGAGGTTCAGGCAGGAAGAATACGCCGAACGGAAGATGCGTTTTGCCGGCATATCCTTCAAGCTGTTTTAAAGTAGGCTGTATTGTGCCTTGCTCCCAGTCATTGAGTTTGGGAAATTTTTTTAATAAAGATTCAATGTCCAAACGCGCTCTTTGACGCGCCCAGGCTAACATTTTTGGGGCAACATCTATTCGCATCTCAATAAGTTTCCTCTGTGATCAAGTTAAATTAATCAAGGACTTCCTTGATCATACCATCGGTTTTTTCTTCCAGCGCTAAAATATCTCTCCGGATTTCTTCCAGGCGGCGAAGCGGTTTGTATTTATAAGAATATTTGGTAAAGTTAATTTTGTAACCGATTTTAGTTTTGCCATGGTCAATCCAGGCATCCGGTAAATGCGGTAAAACTTCCCGCTTAAAGTATTCTTCAACATCCTCTTTTAACGGCACATTCTCAAAATCCCGTAAATCCGCATCCGGAATCGGTTTGCCTTTATTATCTTTTTCGATTTCACCTTTCTCATTTCTTTTTGGGCGGTCAACTGTAATTCTTTGATAACCGAAATCTTCGTTTTCGAAAATTTTGCAATAAGGCCCTTCCTCAAAAGCTTCATAAATTTCCGTTATTGTTTTTATCTGGTCGGGTTTTCCGTTTTTGCCGTCACCGATTTTCTTTCTTTTGTTGCCGAGGCTGCGCATCATCTTAACATAGAATGGATTGTTCTTGTCGCCTTCTTCCCAATCATTCCCGGCGGAATTGATCAATTGAACTTTGCCTTTACGCTCCGGTTTTTTCCTATCGGTAACAATCCAGAAATAAGTTGAGATACCGGTGTTATAAAATAACTGATCGGGCAGAGCGATAATAGCTTCAAGCCAATCGTTTTCAATTATCCACTTGCGAATATTACTGGGGCCGCTTCCGGCGCCGCCGCTGAATAACGGTGAGCCGTTAAAAACAATCGCAAGGCGGCTGCCGTTTTTACCATTTTGTTTCATTTTACTTATCATATGCTGGAGAAAAAGCAGCGAACCATCACTTATTGAAGGCAACCCGGCGCCAAAACGTCCGGCGTAGCCTTTATTGTCATATTCGTCTTTGATAAACTTTTGAGCTTTTTCCCAATCCACACCAAACGGCGGATTACTGAGCATATAATCAAACTTTTCATCTTCCAAGCCATCCTGGCTAAAGCTGTTCCCGAATTTTATGTTTGCCGGATTCTGGGCTTTAATGAGCATATCGGATTTACAGATTGCGTAAGATTCGGGATTTATTTCTTGTCCGAAAAGTTCTAATCGTGCGCTTGAGTTTAGTTCGTGCAAATATTCATCTGCGACAGAAAGCATTCCGCCGGTTCCGCAAGCCGGATCATAAAGAGTTTTTACGATTCCTTCTTTTCTTAAAAATGTCTTTGTCATCTACAAAAAGCAGATTAACCATTAAACGGATAACTTCGCGGGGGGTGAAATGCTCTCCGGCAGTTTCATTGGAAATTTCAGCGAACTTTCTGATAAGTTCTTCAAAAATGTAGCCCATTTCCATCGGTTCTGAAACTTCAAACTTATCTTTTGCATCGGTGAAATGTTTTATTACAAGGTATAATAAATCGTATTCATCAAGTTTTTTTATCTGATCTTCAAAACTGAAGTAGTCTATTATTTCTTTCGCGCTGATTGAAAAGCCATTAATATAATTGCGCAGGTTTGCGGCAACATTATTATGGTCCTTGGCAAGTTCATTAAAATCAAACTTGCTTCGGTTATGGAATTTAACCTTGGAAATGCCGTTGAGAATAGGTTCTAAAATTTCCGGCTTTTTGTCTTTGTGCTTTTGATAGGCTTCAAGCACTTTCTTTTTTGTTGGCTCTAAAACCATATCTAATCGTCTAAGAACGGTAAAAGGAAGTATCACTTTTCCATAATCAGCTTGTTTGTAGTGGCCTCTAAGTAAGTCAGCAATAGACCAAATAAAATTAGCTTTTTCCCTGAAATTATTCATAATTTTTCCATAATTAAACCAAAAACTTTTATTCTCAATTCTACGATTTTTGACAACAAATTCACAAAAAAATTTTTAAATCAAGTGCGCATATTATAAACCGGGTCAAAGCCCATCCGCCGGGCTGCGCATGTCTTTGTCGCCGCCCCAAAATAAAAAGGCCGGGTGCTTTTCTTTGCTTAGCAATGCGGCCTTGTTTTATACTCATCAATCATGGAACCCTTTTCCTTGAAAGACACCCATTTTTGGACCGGGAATTATCCTTGTCCAATTTCATGGATTTCCCCAAAAAAAATGTTAACGTGGGGTCTTTTTACTAAAGAACCATGAAAAAGTCAAGAGAAAATAGGGGCTGCACTAAGATTACCGCTGGATTAAAGTTACTAGAGATTTATGCCCAGTTTTTTCATCTTGCGCCACAAGGTGACAACATGCATTCCCAGTTCCTTAGCCGCCTTGTTGCGATTGCCTTTATGCTTGGTAAGGACATTGCGAATGACCTGAGCCTCCGCATGGTCCAACCTCCTCATCCCCAGCGATTCTTTTTCATGGGTCGGAGAAACTTTGCGCAATAAATCCCGCGGCAGATGCGCAGTAGCAATCTCGGTTCCACGAGAGAGAACAAAAGCATGTTCAATAATATTTTCTAACTCTCTGATATTTCCCGGAAAATCATAGTCCATCAAGAGGTCAAGAACGTTACCAGAAACCTTGGTAATCTCTTTCCCCATTTTGATATTAAACTGACGAATAAAGTGATCAATGAGGTACGGGATATCCTCCCGCCGTGCGGCAAGAGGCGGAAGTTCGATTTTGATTACATTGATTCGATAATAGAGATCTTCTCGAAAACTCCCTCGCGCCAGAAGCTCAGTCAGGTTTTTATTGGTTGCCGCAATAATGCGGACATTGGCTTTAAGCGGACAGGTTCCCCCCAAGGGTTCATACTCCTTCTCCTGAAGAAACCTTAAAAGTTTAACCTGGAGACTTATAGAGAGGTCCCCAATCTCATCAAGAAAAAGGGTTCCTCCCTCGGCGAGGGCAAACCGCCCTGGTTTATCCTTCTTTGCATCAGTAAATGCACCCTTAACATAACCAAAAAGCTCTGATTCCAGAAGGGTATCCGGCAGTGCTCCACAGTTTACCACCACATAAGGTCCCTTCTTGCGAGGACTTAAATTGTGAAGCGCCCGGGCAAAAAGCTCCTTTCCTGATCCACTGGGACCCTGAATTAAGACAGTGCTTTCGCTTTCCGCAATATCCGGCAGTACATCAAAAAGCTCTTGCATTTTATGGTTTTTGCTGATGATGTCTTCAAAAGAATACTTTTTGGTGATTTCTTTTTTTAGTTTTTCAATCGCCGAAAGGTCACGGAAGGTTTCAACCCCTCCGATTACCTTCCCGTTACTATTCCGCAAGACCGCGGTGCTGATACTCACCGGAACCTCTTTCCCTTCAATGTTAAGGATGTTGACTTTGAGGTCCATAATCTCTTTTCCGGTGCGCATGGTTTTTGCCAAAGCGCAAGAGCTCTGACAAATGTTGGAGTAAAAAACATCAAAGCATTTTTGTCCGATTGCTTGTTCTTGTCCGATACCCGTGATTTTTTCGGCAGCGCGATTAAAGCTCGTGATATTTTTTTCCTGATCAATGGTAAAAACCCCCTCAGCAATGCTGTCGAGGATAACCTCCATTTGGATATGAGGGCTACTTTTTTTCACCGGATTCTCCTTGTTTTTCATCCCCTGTAACCGTTGTTGATATATTAGCATAAGCATAGCAAATTTGCAATGATATCTTTGCAAGATATTGCGATAATACAATGCCGCATGGACTTTTAGTTTTATTAAGTATCTAATATTAAAAGCTTTTTATTTTGGCATCCAATATGCAAGATGTTAGCAACAAGGGAGACAACTATGAAAATCGCTATTCCTTTATTTCATACCCGGGTATCGCCCCGTTTTGATTTTGCGCCAACCTTGATGGTGGCAACGGTGGAAAAGAACCAGGTAGTAGAAAAAAAAGAAATCAACCTTAAAAACTATACCCTCTCCCAGCGGAGTAACTTGCTTCAAGAGTTGGGGGTTAGTACTTTAATTTGCGGAGGGGTTCAAGAGTTCCTCACCCGCTCTTTAGGAAATAAAAACGTTCAGGTGATTGCGCCGGTTGCTGGAGAGGCCAGCGAAGTTCTCCAACGTTTTTTGCATGGAACCCTTTGTTCTTCTTTTAAACCTTTTTGTCCCCGCCCGGGGTTCCGGCGTTGTCAAAGAAGACACCAGGGAATTGGTAATGAAAGGAAAGGAAAGGAAAGGGATTAAAAAACTTTTGAAAGGAGAAAAAACATGATCCAAAAGGTGTTGATCATTGGTGGGGTAGCAACCGGAACCAAAGCCGCCGCGAGGATTAAGCGACGAAATCCGGATACCGAAGTTACTATCATTGAACAGGGAGCGATAGTTTCTTATGGAGCTTGTGGCTTGCCGTATTTTATCTCGGATGTGGTGCATGACCAGAAGGAGTTGTTCAGCACTCCGATCGGGATTCCGCGCGACGAAATTTTTTTTAAAAACGTGAAACGGGTGGCAGTTTATACAAAAACCCGGGCCGAAGAAATTGACCGGAACAACAAAGTGGTAAAAACAGTTCATATCGAAACCGGAGAGAAAAAAGATTTTTCTTACGATAAACTCATTCTTGCCCTGGGTGGAATTCCGGTTGCTCCTCCTCTGAAAGGGGTTAATCTTCGGAATATTTTTCAACTCCGAACCATTGAAGATGGTTTGGCCATCAAGCAATACCTTGCGAAGGGGAAAGCTAACCAAACAGTAATTGTTGGCTCCGGACTTATTGGTCTGGAGATGGCCGAGGCTTTGTATGATTGGGGAATTGAGACCTCAGTTATAGAGATGCTGGACTGGATTTTGCCCACTGTTTTCGATAGGGATATGGGACTCATTCTAAGCCGGTACTTAGAAGGTAAAGGTGTTCACATCTTTACCTCGGAGAAAGTTGTTCGGTTTGAAGGGGATGAAACCGGAGCAGTAAAAAGGGCTATTACCGATAAGCGGGAATTAACAACGGATTTGGTTCTTTTAGCTGTCGGGGTGAAGCCCAATGTGGACCTGGCCAAAAAAGCCGGTCTTGCCCTGGGTGAAACCGGCGCTCTTCAGGTTAACGACTACCTGCAAACGAGCGATCCCGATATTTACGCCGGCGGTGACTGTGTTGAAAACACCCACCGCTTGAGTGGGAAAAAAATTTACGCACCCTTAGGCTCTACTGCCAATAAACATGGTCGGATCATTGCTGATCATATAACCGGCGGAAAATCCTCTTTTCCTGGTGTGTTGGGGACCGCGATTTGTAAAGTAATCGATTTTAACGCGGCCAAAACCGGACTTACGGAGCACGAGGCCAGGGCACAGGGGTTTGAGGTGGAAACCGTGATCTGTCCGGGTCCGGACCGGCCCCATTATTTTCCCGGATGGGGAAACATCATTATTAAACTCATTGCCGACCGGAAGAACGGCAAGCTTCTGGGAGCGCAAATAATGGGTCAAGGAGATGTGGCAAAAAGAATAGAAATCGTTGTTTCCGCGCTTAGTTTAAAGGCTCCGGTTAAAGAAATAGCTACCTTTGATTTAGCCTATGCACCGCCTTTTTCTCCGGCTCTGGATAATATCATCACTGCGGCTAATGTTTTGGAAAATAAGCTCAATGGGATGGCAAAAAGCTTATCGCCTCTGGAAGTAAGAGAAAAACTTGAGCGAGGAGATGATTTTATTTTTCTGGATGTCCGTAGTCCCAAGGAATACGAAGAACTTCGCATTGACCATCCGAAGATTACGCTTATTCCTCTTGGAAAGCTTCAGGAGGAATTGAAAAATCTCCCGAAGGATAAGGAGGTGATAACATTCTGTCAGATTAGTCTTCGGGGTTATGAGGCGCAGCGAATGTTAGAAGCGCATGGGTTTAAAAAGGTCAAATTTATGGAAGGAGGGGTAGTAGCCTGGCCCTTTGAAATGGTAGGCAAAATTTGGCAATGAGTAAACCCCTTAGATACTTGAGATCTAACAGGGTTTCTAACGGGGTAAAGACTGCTTTTATATAAACGATTTCAATTTAACGAAAAAGGAGAAATTAGTAATGAGTGCCGAGAATTGTGATAATAATTCAAGCTGTCAAACTTGTAATCAGGCAGGAACCTGCAGCGAGGAAGAAAAGGAAGCGCACGATTTAAAGCGTCTCGAGGCCACCATGTCGATGGTGAAGCATAAATTCATGGTTTTAAGCGGCAAAGGCGGGGTGGGTAAAAGTTCGGTGGCAGTAAATTTAGCGGTGACTTTGGCAAAGGAAGGTTTCGCAGTAGGGGTCATGGATGCGGATATTCACGGTCCCAACATCCCGAAGATGATGGGGGTGGAAGAAAAACGCCTGGTGGGAAACCAGGATGGGCTCTTGCCGATAAAGACTGAAAGCGGGGTCATGGTTATGTCAATCGCGTTTCTTTTGCGCAACAAAGATGACGCCATAATCTGGCGCGGGCCTTTGAAGCATAGTCTTATTAAGCAATTCGTGGGAGATGTATTTTGGGGTTCCCTGGATTATCTGGTCATTGATCTTCCACCGGGAACCGGTGATGAAGCGTTAAGCACCGCTCATCTGATTAAGAAGGTTGACGGAGCCATTATTGTCACCACTCCTCAAGAAGTAGCTCTTCTCGATTCAAGAAAAAGCATTACCTTCTGTCGTGAGCTAAAAATTCCCCTTATCGGGGTGGTAGAAAATATGAGTGGTTTTGTTTGTCCCCATTGCAATAAAGAAATTAACCTCTTCAAGATTGGCGGGGGCGAAAGGGCAGCTCAGGAGATGAAGGTGCCCTTCTTAGGAAGGATACCCCTTGACCCGGAAATGGTGGTTAGTTCGGATGACGGCGTTCCCTTCGTAAGTAAACATTGGGATTCAAAAGTTGCCGAAGCATTCCGGCAGATTTTAGAAAAATGGAGGCAGCTCATGGGGGAGGGAACGGGGGAAAAAGAGTTGTATTTAGAAAAGTTTAAAATAAAAACTCGATAGGAGGTAACAATGACAAGAATAGCATTTTCAAGTGAAGACAATGGCGGCTTAACATCCCAGATGAGTATGCATTTCGGAAGATGCCCTTATTACACCATTGTCGAAGTAGAAGGAAAAGACATAAAAAGGGTGGAAGTCATCGAAAATCCTTATTTCACTAACCACACCCCCGGCGTAGTGCCCCAGTTTATCGGCCAACAAAATGTGCAGGTAATGATAGCCGGAGGAATGGGGCCACGGGCGATTGATATTTTTCAAAGCCTGGGTATCGACGTGGCTACCGGCGTGGGTGGACAGGTGGAAAATGTCCTAAAGGCGTATCTCGATGGGAAAGTGCAGGGCGTGGTTGCGTGCGCTCATGATCACGACCACCCTAGAGAACATGAAGACTGTCAACACTAAATAAGGAGATTTGCGAATGCCGATTTTTGAATACCTTTGTAAGGACTGTGGCGCCAGTTCGGAACACTTGGTCATGGGAAGCGGGTCGGAAGCGATATCCTGTAAAGAGTGCGGAAGCGCTCAGGTGGAAAAGGTGCTCTCGGCTTCCACGGTTTTGAGCCATATTCCCCAACGCGCTCCGGGAAAAACCTGTTGTGGAAGGGACGAACGCTGTTCCACTCCGCCTTGTTCTACTGGAAATAGCTGCTGTAAAAGCTAATGGGCAATATTTGATGGTCATGATGGAGGAAAAGCTATGCGCATAGCAATCAGCGCTACGGGTAACAGTCGTGAATCATTGGTGCATCGTCAGTTTGGCCGCTGTGAGTGGTTTCTCGTGTTTGACGAAACCCGGCGGCAGGTGAAGGCTATAAAAAATTCCTATGCGGAAGCGCAAACCGGCGCCGGTGTCGGCTGTGCTCAGGATTTGGTTCAGGAAGAAGTAAAAGTGGTTATTTCCGGGCAGGTTGGTCCCAAGGCATACGAAGTGCTGAATAAGGCGTGGATAGAAATTTATCTGGCTCCGCCGGATATTTCTGTACTGGAGGCATTAGATAAGTTTCTATTGAAGAATCTCCAGAAGATGGAGATTAGAAAGTTTTAGATTTTTTTATATGGAGGGAGGTGAAAAGTTATGCCAGGAATGGATGGAACCGGACCAATGGGATTCGGTCCAATGACCGGGGGAGGCAGGGGATGGTGCAACCCCTACTTTGCCGGAGTCAGGCCCCCTTTTGGGACAGGGATTCCTTATTTTCAACCTTACGGGGGGGGAGTTCCTTATGGGGGTGGTTATGCGCCCGATGATCCGTATATGATGCGTCCCTTTGTTCCGTATGTCCCCTTTGGCAGAGGCAGAGGCAGAGGCAGAGGATTTGGGCGGGGAATGGGAAGAAGGTGGTGGTAAATTAAAACCACCACCCTTCTCAAAAATTCCGAAAAATTTAATATGATGTCCCTGATAGGCTTTTTTAGAAATGGAGGTGATTATTATGCCTAATGCAGGTGGTTTTGGTCGGGGATTTTGGTTTAGAGGATATTCTCCTCCGTGGCCTTATGTTGGTCGAGGGAGGGGAGGGCTTCCACGTTGTTGGGCTTACACACCCTATCCTTCCTATGGAGGAACACCAGATAGTGGAGGTTATCCATACGTTGGGATGGGATATCCATACCCTGGAGGATATGAAGCTTCGGGAATGCCCTTTTTTGCTTCACCTCTATCTCCGGATCAGGAATTAGAATTTTTAAAAAATCAGGCGGGAATGCTTAAACAGGAAATGGAATTGATCGAGGCAAGAGTGAAGGATCTGGAAAACAAAAAAGCACCAGCTTAGTTCGATAAACCAGAAAGGAAGTGATATAAATGAAAGTCTGTGTATCTGCTACGGCGCCTGGTCTCGATGCCCAGGTGGATCCGCGGTTTGGGAGGTGCCAGTATTTTGCTATCGTTGACCCGGATACCATGGAATTTGAATCAATTCCCAATGCCAATATTGCTGCTATGGGTGGTGCGGGAATTCAGTCAGCCCAGTTTATTGCCAATAAGGGAGTTGGGGTAGTGCTCACCGGCAACGTCGGTCCTAACGCTCACTCTACTCTCCAGGCAGCAGGCGTGGAAATAATTACCGGGGTGAGCGGCACGGTAAGACAGGTGATAGAGGCGTACAAGGGTAAAAGATTAGGATCACCTGTTTCCGGACCAACGGTAGCGTCTCATTCCGGTATGGGAAATTCAGCGCAACCATCAGGTCAAGGTATAGGGATGGGAGGTGGAATGGGTATGGGAGGAGGTATGGGCATGGGTGGCGGAAGAGGTATGGGCAGAGGCATGGGAAGAGGAATGGGTATGGGTAGGGGCATGGGAGGCGGAATGGGCATGGGCAGAGGCATGGGGGGTGGAATGGGCATGGGTATGCCTTCTTCCGAACCGTATCCTTCCGGTTCATCGCCGCAACCAGCTGTTTCAAAAGAACAGGAACTTAATGCCTTGAAAGAACAATCCAAGTTACTGAAAGAGCAATTAAATGCAATAATGGAGAGAATAGATAGGCTGGAAAAGACATAGTTCTTTCAGAGGAAAAGCTCACAAGCTCCGGGGAAGGAATTGGATGTCTTCTTTAAGTTCAGAAAGGGCATTATCCGTGGAGGATTAAAATGGCTACAAAATTAGAAACCCTTCTCAAGACCTTCATTCGGGTACTCCCCCGGATTCAAGAGATGATCAGGGTGCTTAAAGGAGAAGAAAAGAGGTCTGGATTGGGTGGGGGAAGAGGAAAGAAAAGGGGCCTGGGAAGGAAAACCTTGTGACAGAAAGGTGGTGAATGGTATGCCCAGAGGAAACGGAACCGGACCTCCGGGGGGATCCGGCCCTGGGACAGGCAGAGGTATGGGAAAAGGGAGGGGTAAGGGCAGCGGGAGAGGTGCAGGCCCTGTCGGTCAGTGTATCTGCCCTTCCTGCGGCACGGTTAGTCCGCACCAGGCTGGGGTTCCCTGTTCCCAGGTGCAGTGTCCTAAGTGCGGGACCGCAATGATGAGAAAATAAGATTTCAAGGAGAAATGATAGCATTCAATTTATTTTTAAAAGGAGTTATTTGAGATGGCAAAAATGAATCAGCGAATAAAAGAAATTTTTGAAAAGCAAGAAACAATCGTGTTGGCTACTGCCACTAAAGACGGTTTGTCCAATGTTGTTCCGGTGAGCTCAAAAAAAATAATCGATGATGAAACCATCCTCATCTCAGATCAATTTTTCAACAAGACCTTAAAAAATCTGCAAGCAAATCCTCAGGTAGCAATTACTGTCTGGGATAAGCTTGAAGGATACCAGCTTAAAGGTATGGTAACTATTGAAACATCAGGGGCAAGATTTGAAGAAACCGCTAAGTGGATTGAGGAAATGGGAAAGGCACATAACCTTCCATTAAAATCGAAAGGAGCAATAATAGTAAAGTTAACTGAAATATACAATGTTTCTCCAGGACCGGAGGCCGGCACAAAGGTTGCCTGATTTTCTAATCTGGTGATTAAGGGATAGAAAAAATTTTAATGCAAAATCGACTTTTTCTACCGGACAAGATTCTTGATGAATTTGCTGAAGCGAAGGGATGACTAAGTGAGCGAAAGAGTAATATCTTTAACATGGATGCAAACCGGGCAAAGCGGCACAGTAATTCAAATTCAAGGGGGAATTGGTTTAGTCAGTCGTCTTACTGCTCTTGGAATTAGGCCGGGGAAGAGAATCACTAAAGTCAGTTCTATGTTTATTCGGGGACCGGTGATTATTGAGATGGATAGAACCCAATTAGCTATTGGTTTCGGTATGGCTAATAGAGTGATTGTAAAGTTGGAAGAGACGAGAAGATGAAGATACTGCTGATAGGCAATCCCAATGTGGGTAAAAGTGTCATTTTTTCTCGCCTGACGGGGGTTAACGTTATTGCTTCGAATTATCCCGGAACCACGGTGGGCTATACGAAGGGACTTATGAAGTTAGGAGGGGAAAAGGTTGAGGTCATTGATGTGCCGGGCGCGTATACCCTTAAACCCACATCTGAGGCTGAGGAAGTGGCCCGGCAGATGCTTGAGAGCGGTGATATAGTCATAAATGTGGTTAATGCCACTAACCTCGAACGGAACTTGTTTTTAACCTTACAATTACTGGAAAGAAATATCCCGGTGATAGTTGCCTTGAATATGTGGGATGATACCAAGCACCGGGGAATAGATATTGAACTGGATAAACTACGGCAGCTCCTGGGAGTGCCGGTAATTCCTACCGTAGCTACCACTGGTGAGGGAATAAAAGAGCTGGTAAGAAGTATTCCTCGATCCATATCACCGGAGATGCCGGTGCGTAGCCGTGATGAGCGCTGGGTAGCTATCGGTAGTATCATCGAACAGGTTCAGCGTGTTACTCATCGCCATCATACCTGGTTTGAGCGTTTGGCCGATGCCAGTGTAAAACCTTTAAGCGGTGGCATTATTGCCTTGATTGTTTTAGTTAGCGCTTTTTTTATAGTCCGTCTCATTGGCGAGAGCCTGATTGGCTACGCGATCGAGCCTCAATTTGAAAACTTTTGGGCGCCGGTAATATTGAGGTTAAGCAGCTTTCTGGGCGGAGACGGCTTTCTTCATCACATCCTGATAGGCAAAATAACCGGCGAGAAGGTCAATTTTGTGGAGTCGTTTGGATTATTGACCAGCGGCCTCTATGTTCCTTTTGCCATGGTGTTACCCTACATTATCGCTTTTTACCTGATGCTCGGGCTGCTTGAGGATAGCGGTTATTTGCCGCGGTTGGCAGTTTTGATGGATACGGTAATGCACCGATTGGGTCTGCACGGATATGCTATTATTCCTACCCTGCTCGGGTTAGGTTGTAATGTACCGGCTATTTTGGCTACTCGAATTTTGGAAAGCAATCGGGAGCGGTTTATCGCCGCCGCTCTGATCTCCATCGCAGTACCCTGTGCCGCGCTTCAGGCTATGATCTTTGGCTTGTTGGGTGAGCGCGGAGGACAATACGTAGCCATTGTTTACGGGACGCTTTTCGTAGTTTGGGTTATTTTGGGGGTTATACTCCGCTATGTGGCAAGAGGTTTCACCCCTGAGCTGTTGATCGAAATACCGCCCTATCGCTTGCCTCAATGGCGAACAGTATTACAAAAATTGTGGATGAGGGTCTATAGCTTTTTGGGAGAGGCGATCCCCATAATCTTCGGCGCTATCTTGGTGATTAATTTGCTGGATATCCTGGGGATATTCGGCGCCATTGCTAATTTTACCGCGCCGGTCGTGACCGGCCTATTGGGATTACCTAAGGAGGCTGTGGTCGCCCTGCTCATTGGATTTTTACGTAAGGATGTCGCGGTAGGTATGCTGGCTCCTCTGGCTCTTACTGCGAAGCAGTTGGTGGTAGGTAGCGTGGTTCTGGCGATGTCCTTTCCTTGTATTGCCACTTTTCTTGTTTTACTGAGAGAGCTGGGCATGGTAGGTATGCTGAAAACAACCGGAATAATGGTAGTTGTCGCTTTAATAGTCGGGGGACTGTTAAACGCGGTTTTTTAAATAGAGAACGAGATACTTGTTTACAACCGGAATCAAAAGGAATCGGCAAAAAAGTTGAAATACCTTAAAATTACATAAAGTGCAATGAGGTTAACGTAATGAAAATCGCTGTCTGCGGAAAAGGAGGAACGGGAAAGAGCACGGTTGTCGCCCTTCTTGCCGGCGAATTTAGAAAAATCGGGCATGGGGTAGTTGTTATTGACTCTGATGACTCCAACTCCGGGCTTCATTGGATGCTGGGGTTAGAGAAGAGGCCCAACCCACTCATGGATTTTGTTGGAGGGAAGAAGGAGATTCAGGGTAAGATGCGGGCCCGGTTTAGCGAAGGTCAGTCGGAACCCAAGATGTCGATTATGCTTCAGGATACTATTAAAATTGAAGACCTCCCTCTGAATTACACAGTTGAAGGTGACCAAAAGCGATTAATTACTATTGGAAAGATCCAGCAGTCCCTTGAAGGTTGTGCATGTCCCATGGGCGTTTTGAGTTGGGAATTTCTTAAAAAGCTCAGGTTGGTTAACAAAGAGATAGCAATTATAGATATGGAGGCCGGGATAGAGCATTTTGGGCGTGGTGTAGAAAACAGTGTGGATGCGGTAATTGCCGTGGCTGAACCTTCTCTGGAATCAATTAATCTGGCCGAAAAGATAAAAGATTTGACCTCAGAGGCAGGAGCGAAATTTGTCGGGGTGGTTTTAAATAAAGCAGGCTCTGAGAGCATTTACGAGAAGATGAAGGAAGAACTTGAGAAAAGAAAACTTCCTCTTCTTGGAATAATCCCTTTTAACGAAAAGATTGTTGAGGCATGCCTTAGCGGGCAATCTTTGGAGTCGGTTTATACCGGGGATGAGGCACTGGAAATAGTTGAAAAGCTCCAAAATGAGTTCATCCAGCTTTCTCAAGGCCTTGCCTGAACCCATACCATGAAAAAATGAACGAACCTTTTAGAAAGAATGGTAGAAACATGAAAATATCAGTTGCCAGTGGAAAAGGAGGGACGGGAAAGACCACGATTGCTGTTAACCTTGCCCTTACCTTGCAAGATGTCCAGTATATGGACTGTGATGTTGAGGAGCCAAACGGGCATATTTTTTTAAAGCCCCGGATAGAGGAGACACTGTCGGTTGGCATCCCGGTACCTCAGGTTGACTTGTCGAGATGTACTTACTGCGGCATGTGCGCGAAGATCTGTGAGTACCATGCCATTATAACCTTATCGGATAACGTGTTAGTTTTTCCCGAACTCTGTCATGGCTGTGGAGGCTGTTCTTATATTTGTCCGGCTGATGCCATTCAAGAAGTGGAAAGAGAAATCGGGGTGATAGAGAAGGGAAAAGCAGAATCTATTGAATTTGTCCAGGCGAGGTTAAATATCGGCGAGCCTATGGCGCCCCCACTGATAAGAAAAGAAAAAAGTTTAATAAATAACCAGAAGACGGTAATCATTGATTCTTCCCCCGGCACTTCCTGTCCGGTAGTAACCACGGTAAAAGGAACCGATTTTTGTCTTCTCGTTACTGAGCCTACCCCGTTTGGGTTGCATGATTTAAAACTCGCCGTAGAAATGGTAAGAGTCCTGGGGATTCCCCTCGGTGTGGTTATCAACCTGGCCGATATCGGCACTAAAGAAGTCTGGAATTACTGTGCAGCAGAAAATATCCCAATCCTGCAGGAGATACCTTTCGAGAGGAAAATAGCGGAAGCCTACTCAAAAGGAATACCTCTCATAAAGGAATTCCCGGAATATAAAGAAAAATTTTTGAAAATTTATCAGGAGATTATGCAAAGGATGGTGCCATGAAGCAATTAACAGTGATCAGTGGCAAAGGCGGAACAGGAAAAACTTCCATAACTGCCGCTTTTGCCGCTCTGGCGAAAAACAAGGTCATGGCGGACGCGGATGTGGATGCCGCTGATCTTCACCTCATTCTCGACCCTTCGATAGAAAAAGAAGAAGACTTCTATGGCGGAAGAGCTCCCTTTCTGGATAAAGAAACATGTAATGAATGCGGCCTTTGTATAGAACACTGTCGTTTTGAGGCGATTCATGATTTTGTAATTGACCCCATTGCCTGCGAGGGTTGTGGGGTTTGCGCTCAGATATGCCCTCAAAATGCTATCACCATGAAAGAGAAACTCTGTGGTCGATGGTTCATTTCTCAGACCCGGTTTGGTCCTCTGGTTCATGCCCGACTGGGTATTGCGGAGGAAAATTCCGGAAAATTGGTTACCCTGGTGCGCCAACAGGCCCGCTTGATTGCTGAAAAAGAAAAGATGGATTATATTATTATTGATGGTCCTCCGGGAATAGGATGCCCGGTTATTGCCGCAATCGGTGGTGTGGATCTGGTTCTGGCGGTAACCGAGCCAACTCTTTCCGGCATCCATGACCTGGAGAGAATCCTGGGAGTAGCCCGGCACTTTAATGTTCCGGCTATGGTCTGTGTTAATAAAAGTGATATCAACCCGGAGAACACCGCCGTGATAAGACAGTATTGTCAGGAGAATGATATCCGCATGGTCGGCGAAATTCCCTATGACCGTGCGGTCATTAAAGCAATGGTGGCCGGCAAAGCGGTCGTGGAATATGATGCTGGCCCGGCGGCAACGGACATAAAAAAACTGTGGAAAGAGGTTGCGTCTTGTCTTTTGCAACATTAACGTTATTTGAAAGAACTAACCATACAAGGAAGATAATTCCATGGAGACCATAACCTATACTCCTATCGGCGTCATTCATTCTCCTTTTAAGGATAAGGAAGGAATGCCCATACAACCCTCGGGGGCACAGGGTATAGCCGGAACCGTGGAACTTGACCCAAAATATGCCGAGGGGTTAAACGATCTCGAGGACTTTTCCCATATTGTTTTACTTTATCATTTTGACCGTTCCGAGGGTTATTCCTTAACCGTAAAGCCCTTTCTCGATGATGCAATGCGGGGAGTTTTCGCCACCCGGGCGCCCAAACGTCCTAATGCCATTGGATTATCCGTGGTAAAGCTGGTGAAGCGCGCGGAAACCGTTTTATATATTGAACATGTGGATATTGTTGATGGAACACCGTTGTTAGATATTAAGTGTTGAGTGCCAAGACATCGTAGACAAAAAAATGTGCCACAACATCGTGGACAAAGTTCTTTGACAATCGAATAGCTATCACGCAATTTCATGAACATCTAAAACAACTTGGAGGTGTTCATGAAAG
>Ga0209164_1002300_pt1 | contig 20752 bp, 17 predicted proteins | sample MTBNYHSulfiMetaG_FD_187458 | JGI IMG/M metagenome (GOLD analysis project Ga0209164, IMG submission 187458) | Enrichment culture microbial communities from rom New York Harbor, USA that are MTBE-degrading - MTBE-NYH (New York Harbor Sulfidogenic)... | ecosystem: Environmental > Aquatic > Marine >... | reverse complement strand
GCAACGAGGGCCGAGAGGTGAACCTGGACTTCGGCGGCTTGGGGCAGCTGCTCGAGTACCGCCTCAGCCCGGCGACCGTGCGCAAGGGCGAGCAAGCCCACCTGCGGGTGACAATGAAAGTCACGCCCGAGCTGGTGGAGCGCTACCACTTGTTCATCCACCTGTACAGCCCGGCGAACCGGTTCCTCGGCTCCTTCGGCGACCGTCTTCGAACGGAGATTTTCGATGGAAAAGTCCGATGGAGCTTTCCCCTCGACACCACAGACGCACTCGGGACCGGTCTCGGGCAGGTTGCCATCGGTGTTTGGGACCCGGAAACGGGTGAGCGGCTTCCGATTACGGACCTTGCCAGCGGCCAGGCGCTGGGGGACATCCGGTTTCTCGAGGCCAGCGTTGACATTCGCGAGCCGACGCCCGAGGAGGAAAGCTGAGTACACATAGCAGGGTTGGGGTTAGCAGGGCCGGGGCCTCTGGATAAATCGCCCATCGCCCCGGCGCGCTCTCCTTCGACTTTCACCCCTTGTCAAACCGGCGAATGTTGAGATATCCTATTTGAAAGTCTTTGTTTTCACTCAGTGATCGGAGTTGGGGAGGAGACGCGTCCGTGTTTGCGAGCCACTCGTGCCGTTGTGTCGGCGTGATGCCCGCTGAGTCGCCTGCGGCGGTGCGGCCGCCGCGTCGCACCGGACGATTGTCCCGCTTGCTGGTGGTGGCCCTGACCTTTTTCGTGGTCAGCCAGCTGGCAGACCCCTTACTTGTGGATCCTTTGAGAGCTTTGTTCTATGCCCGCCGGCTGGATACCCCGAACGAAACGAAAGCCCGGCAGATTCTGGAGCGGCTGCACGAGATCGGTCCCGCCGGCGAGCGGGCGGTTCTGTCGCTCCTTTCCGACCCGGTGATGCTTCGCCGGCGCCGAGCGGTCTGGTACATTTATCATTACCGGCCGGAGCAAGCAGAAGCGCTTCTCTTCGAGGCCCTCCGCGACCGGGACGACAACGTCTGGCGGGCGGCTGCTGGCGCTTTGTACGACCTGTGGGCGCGCAGCCCGGTGCCTGAGGCCAACCGGCTCTTTCTCCAGGGCGTCCGCCATATGCAGGCAGAGCGCTGGGAAGAGGCCATTGCATTGTTGACGCAGGCGTACGAAGCCGACCCGGAATTCTTCGAGTGCCAATACCTGATCGCCCAGGCGCTGGACCGCACCGGCCAACCTGAGCGGGCCGTCGAGGTTTATCGCCAGACGGTGGAGCAGAAACCGGAACATTTCAACGCCTTACGCCGTCTGTCAGCCCTTTACGACCAACTCGGCGAGACGGCGAAAGCGCACCACTACCTCAAGCGCGCCCGCGAGGTGTTTCCTTATTACACCGGCACGTGAGGTTGGTTCGAGAACCTCTCTTAAGTCCCTCACCTGCCCACCGGGTCTGCTTGACAAGTCCTGAGGGAGCTCTTACATTGCTTGCTCAGTCAACACCCAGAGCGGGTCATGATGCCCGCTTATAGGTTTCGCCCGTTCCGCTTCAGGAGAGGTGGCCGAGTGGTTTAAGGCGCACGCCTGGAGAGCGTGTGTCCCGTGAACCGGGATCGTGGGTTCGAATCCCACCCTCTCCGTTGATTCCGCACCTTCCTGGTTCGACGCTGCGGCAATCTGACGCGAATACAGCCTCCCCGAGCGCTATTGCATTCGAGTCCCCCGTGGGATAATATAGAGGTATGAGTGAAACTTGGGAACGAATCCTGAAGTTGGTGTCAGGCCGGGACATCAGGATATCCGATCACGGATATGACGAACTGGCGGAAGACCAGATTCTTGTCAAGGATATTGTGGAAGGGGCACAAAACGCTTCTGTGGTGGAAGACTACCCGGAGTATCCGAAAGGGCCGTGCGTTCTTGTATTGCAGCGAGATCGGGAAGGAAAGCCGCTTCACGTGGTCTGGGGAATCCCTCGCGGCGCTTCATCGCCCGCGGTCGTGGTAACCGCATATCGTCCCCAGCCGGATCGCTGGAGCCGGGACTTCCTCAGGAGGAGAAAATGAAGAAAGGACAACGCACCAAGCTGGTCCATGAAGGACAATACGTAGCTGAGGTACCGATTAATCTGATTGTGACCGATGAAGGATGGTCGCCCTACCTATCCCTCGACGACGCGTACAAACTGGACCAGGTTCGGGATGCTCTTCGACGCGGCGACATCAAGCAGGCCGCACAGATGGCGCGTGTCTTTACCCTCACGCCCGTGGGATGAGGCGAAATCATTTGCCCAAAATTTGCCCACGGGGTTTGAATTATCGAAAATGGGCTACGCAAGTCCTGCGATATCAAAGTACTGAAAATACGATTCTCTATACCTCTTCGAATCCCTCCCTCTCCGTTTTAAGTACTTAACTTTACTGGACTTAAGTATACCACCCCTCATTCCCAAACTCAACTCCGGTCTCCACTCTTCACGATTCTTTTTCGATTCCTCTTCCATACCACAATAAGTGGGTTGACATAGCGATGGCAATCGTCCAGACTCATGTTCCAGAGGGGGTTTGAGTGGAGACACGATTGCCTTCGAGTTCCGCTTTCTAACGTACCCTTTCACCTGCTCTCCTGCGCCCCTTCAGCGCTGACAGCCGAGGGGGAACAACCAATGAGTGATGAAGGAAAACAGGGTATACAAGTTAAGCGCAGTCCTGTCGGATGGGTCTTTTGGCTCCTGTATGTATTGGCAAGCACCTTTGGAATGTTTGTAGGCTTTGCCTTGGGCTTCCTCTTATTAGCTACAATCCTATATGGCGTGACTGGGAATTGGCTCTCGGGCTCGATTCTTGGCATTGCCCTCGGGACAGGGGTTGGGACACTGCAACGGACTGTCCTGTGGCGGCGCATCTCCCGAGGCGCCTGGTGGATATTGGCTTCCGCTGTAGGCGGCTTATTAACACTACAAGCTGCGTTCTTCTTTGGGTTCTCCACCTCGTATGAGAGCTTTCATGCACTCCTGGGCTGGATAGCGATTGTAGCCTTGGCCGGGGTTGTAACGGGCGCATTGCAGTGGGTTGTTCTAAGGAAGCAGTTCTCCCGAGCGGGCTGGTGGGTCTTAGCGAGCGCTGTCGGCTGGACTTTGAGCGTGATCGGGGTGAGAGCATTGCCGTGGGGCGGCGACGATTCGGATGCTCTTTGGGGGATGCTCGCAACCGGGGTAGTTTTTGGAGCGCTTACAGGAGCAGTTTTAATCTGGCTGTTGCGGCAACCCGTACCGGTGAACGGACAACAAACTTAGCGTGGCCTAATCAGTTTATCTGCATGAACATCTTCGGGCAAATGGGTCGGAGAGCTGCTCAGATCATTGCCCCCAAAGTGCCCCAGTGCTGATTGATTATTCGGATCGCTCTACGTAGGTCGTTTAATATCAGGGCACTAAAAATACGAATTTTCGAGTGGCTGCGAATCCCACCCTCTCCTCCGCAACTGTCTGATTTTGATAGACTTCAGCATATCATTCCTTCCTTAAAGAGTCAATCCTATAATTGACCGTTTGAAATGCTTTCCGCTCGATTTGACGCCTTCGGGTCTAAGGCGCTATCATGTGATGATAGTCTGTTTAGTGTGCTGAGCTAAACAATCGGAGGGGGATCATCATGCAATGCAAACTGCCGCATGCTGTACTCTTTTTTGTTCTGTGCTTAGCTGTTGTCGTACCGCTAGGGTCCGCTCAATACGACGCGACCGGCCTGTTTGAGTTTTCCAAGTGCTGGCAGCAGCCGGCGGATCAGAACAACTCCATCTTTAATCTGGAAGCCGATGACCGGATCGACGAGAAGGACCTGCTGCGCTTGCTCGATGGATGGCAGAGCGGTCTGCCAACGGCGACTCCCGTGGTGACGGACACGCCACCGCCGACCTATACACCTACTCCCACCGACACATTTGCGCCGACGCCGTCCATGACGTACACGATAACTCCGACTAGCACCATGATTCCAACGGACACCCCTGAACCAACCTTCACGTTTACACCAACACCGAGTTCAACACCGACCGCTCCATCGACGTTGACCAGTACGCCGACTCACACCACGACGCCAAGTTCAACCTTTACCCCTGCGCCGCCCAATCCCTTGATTATTGACTTACCTGGTGGCGTGACGATGGAAATGGTCCTGATCCCGGCGGGCACCTTCCAGATGGGGTCGAACGACGATTCTTCCTGGTCGTGGTGCCACCCCTGCGAACAACCTGTGCATACCGTGAACATCGGCTATGACTTCTACATGGGGAAATACGAGGTAACCGAAGCACAGTGGTATGCCCTCATGGGACCGAACCCGTCGAGCAGCGACTACCCGGTCACCGACATCTCTTGGGACAATTGCCAGTGGTTCATTGGACAGCTGAACGCCCTCGGACAGGGGGCGTTTCGCCTGCCGTCCGAGGCGGAGTGGGAATACGCCTGCCGAGCGGAGACAACAACGCGGTTCTCATTTGGGGACTCGAACTGCTCGCCGTCAATTTGTAGTGCCTACGACCTGGCCGAGTACGGCTGGTACTGCGGGAACAACAGCCCCAGTGACAGGAAGCCGGTGGGGTGGCTTCTCCCGAACGACTTCGGGCTTTATGACATGCACGGCAACGTGTTGGAATGGTGTCAAGACCACTGGCATGAGAGCTACAGCGGTAATCCCCCGACGGATGGCAGCGCTTGGGAATCGCCGACGAGCAGCGAGCGCGTGCTCCGGGGCGGTAACTGGTGGAGCTACCCGATGTGGTGCCGCTCATCGTCCCGGACTAAGACAAGCCAGGGCACCCGGTACGGAGGGGCTCACGGGCTCCGGTTGGTGCGCGAGCTGGACATGTAATGTATCCTGGATCATCATCGATCTCCCGAACCTTCCCGTCGGGGTCAAGCCACTGACGATGGTCCGCATCCCGATCACCCGGGCCCAATGGCAGGCCGTGATGGGCAGTGATCCTGCTCACGACTAGGGTATTGGCGACGACTACCCGGTGTATTTCCTCTCCTGGAACGACTGCCAGGCCTTGGTGGATGCTCTCAATGCCATAGTTTCAGGAGGCGGATTCCGGCTTTCCAGTGAGGCGGAGTGGGGGCGGGAACCACGACGCAGTTTTGCTTTGGCGACTTCAACTGCTCGGCTACTGGATGTACGTCGTGCGACCTGGACAACTATGCATGGTGGTGTGGCAATAGTCGGTCAACCGCGCATCCAGTTGGTGAGAAATCGCCAAACACTTACGGTTTGTTCGATATGCACGGTACCATGTCTTGAACTGAAGGGGGATCAAGATGCGCACCAGCCTATCAGTTGGATGCTTCTGCCTCGGCCTGTGTCTGAATGTCGTCATTCCGGCGGGCTTCGCCCAGTACGACGCGAAATATGACCACAATAACGACGGCGTGATCGATGCGCTCGACCTGCTGGAGTTTCAGGAGCACTGGCACGCGATGGGGAACCTACTCCCAACGAGCACCCCGAGTCCCACCCCCATCATGACGCCGACCCCGACCCATACGCCGCCAGCTCAGCCTGCGGGGCGGGTTCAGGGATTTGTGACTGATCTCAGTGACGTTCCCCTATCTGGCGCGATCGTCACCATTGGCACGAAGACCACGCGGTCAGAAAGCGACGGCTATTATGATTTAGTGGACCTGGCGACCGGGCCACAGCGGATCGAGGCTCAGAAACCGGGTTATGAGGACTATCGAGCGCTCATCACCGTTGCCGCGTTGACTTACCACGATATTCGCATGTCCCTGCCGGGACAATGCAGCATCACTATTATACTTCCTGGCGATGTTCCCCTGGAAATGGTACCGATACCGGCGGGGAGTTTTATGATGGGCTCGACCGACGACTTCAGCTGGTCGTGGTGTTACCCGTGCGAGCAGCCGATGCACCAGGTCAGCATCAACAACGTTTTCTACATGGGCAAGACCGAGATCACACAGGCGCAGTGGCTGGCGGTGATGGAGAGCTGGCCGGGTACCCCCCCCAGCAGTACGTACGGTCAGGGGGATGACTATCCCGCCTACTGCATCTCCTGGGACGACTGCCAGAATTTCATCGCCGCTCTGAATCAGCTGGAACAAGGGACGTTCCGGCTGCCGAGTGAAGCAGAGTGGGAATACGCCTGCCGGGCGGGCACGACGACGAGGTTCTACTTTGGCGACTCCAACTGCTCTCCAGGCGAGTCCACCTCGTGCGATCTGGACAACTATGCCTGGTGGTTTGGCAATAGTGGCGCGTACGGTTCGGCGGACTACGGCTCGAAACCCGTAGGCGGCAAGTTGCCGAATGCGTTCGGCCTGTATGACATGCACGGGAACGTGTACGAGTGGTGCCAGGACTACTGGCATGATGGCTATAGCGGGGCTCCAAGTGACGGCATCGCTTGGGAATTGCCAGCGAGTTCTGATCGCGTGTGCCGGGGCAACTACTGGCACGGCAGCGCCGTGGGCTGCCGCTCTGCGGCCCGCTACAACAGCTCCCCGGACTTCAGGCATAGTAGCACGGGGTTTCGTGTTGTGCGGACTCCATAGCCTGACGTATGCTTGGGTCTTTGCCTTTTTGCGAGTCCCGGTATTCTCAGGACGAGCTCGGTGTGAGAAGGTCTGAAGCAGAATTCACAGGATTAGGGAATTTCCAGAATGGCTGCTCCCCGGTGCTGCATTCTGTAGATTCTGAAACTCTGTGAATCCTGCTTCAGACAACGGGTAGAGCTACACCCGCAGCATCTTCCGGCAGTCCCACGCTCCTTGCCGTCGCGACATCAAGCAGGCGGCAGAGATGGCGCGCGTCTTTACCTTTACTCCTCGCTCTTGATCAAGTCCCCGGCGCTCTGAGCCGTGACGCCGAAGATGTATTCCGCTCCGCTACGAAAGGGTTCCATCAGCTCGAAGTTCTCCAGCGCGATTCCTCCGGGAATCGGACATTCGCTGAGCCAATAGGTGTAGCGCCCGTTGACCAGCCCGGCCAGTTGCGGATCGGGCTTCTCGCATCGCCAATACTGGGTCGCGACTTTGCCTTCATATTTCCACCAGTAAGGGGTTCCCGGCGCGTACTCGGCCTCCGAGGGGGCGGCTTCATTCGGCGCGGCGATGAACAAGGCGTGTCCCTCTCTCGTGCGGATCATCTCTTTCAGCGCAAAGCGGGCATGAGGCGCGAACCCGGTCTCGGTGTAATCCGGCCAGAGGTCGAGGGAAGAGATTGGGCCATCCTTCAGATAGAGTGTGCGCAGCCTCGCATAGTTGCCCATTGTGGCGGTGAGGATGCAATGCTGGAGCGGGGTCGAGTCCTCCCAGGCGAAAGTCGCCAGGCCGACCTCGCAGGGGCGATCCGAGCGGAAGCGGAGCCGCAGGTAAACGTGAGCGCCGTTGTGAAATCGCTCCACCAGGACAAAGACCGTAAGGGTTTCTGTCTCGCCCTGCTTGCGGACGATGCCTCGGGCGGGCCGATTTACTGGAGCAGGCGAGGCGTCCCGGGGCAGATCGGCGCTCCAGAATCTTTTGCCGTTGACCCGGTCGAGGTCGCTCCTTTCAAGTTCGGAAAAGCCCCTCTCGGTCTGCCCTTCGGGAATCGGCTCGATGGCAATGAAGTTGACGACGCGATCTTCCCGGTGACCGAGGTAGGGGGCATAGATGCGCAGCAGGCCGCGAGGGCCCGGCATCGGAGGCAGGCCGACCCGAAGGCCTTGGGCGTGTCCCCAGACGGGGCGCGCCGGCTGGCCCTGCGTGGGCTGAATCCAAGGCCCATCCACTTGAGGCGGGGCCAATGGTTTCCAGGCAGGCTCGGCTGCGGGAGCGATGAATCCGAGAAAGGCGAATAGCACAGAGACGGCCAACGGTATTTGCAGACTGCCCGGCCGCATAGTCGGTCTTCCTCCCTTCGCTCGAGGGGATTTCATTCTGAGCGTGCCTCAAAAGTTCCGGTCACTTCCTGCCGCCAGGTCGGCTCGCCATCGGGAATGATAACCACCACCCAGGGAGTCTTCGGATTTGTGATTGCCACTTCCCAGACCATCTCGGTTTCTTCCGACCCGGTCAAATCAAGCGTTTTGTTCGGTTCGGCGACTGTGCCGTTGAAGACTCGGAGAGAAAACGAGTGGCGGCCTTCGCCCTCCGCCGTTGCCTGGAGTCGAACCCGGTTGTGTTCCGGCTCCTGGCTCTTGACAGCGAGGGAGAAATGAAGCGGTTCTTCCCGCTGCGGCGTCATCTCATCGTGTCCGATGGCCAGGTAAGCGGCATTCCAGAGAAACCGGCTGACCGGAACGCCCCAGATTTCCTTGAAGGTCGAATGATTCGAGGCCGACCAGAAAGGCTTGTCGTCTCGAACACAATCCATACCGACCGGCAGAGCGCCGACCACGTCGCCCGGGTTGTAGCCATAGAGCGGCGGGTAATCATAGCCTTCGCCGTACATGAAGCTCTGAGAGAAAGGATTGCCGCCGAAGACCCAGCGGAGTTGCGCCCGGGCGAGGTTCTCCGAATCTTCATCCCTCCGCAGTTGCGCGGCGGCCGCCAGCGCCACAGTCTGCGACAGGAGCACCGCGGTATTGCCGTGATGCGTTCGAGTGGTCCAGATCGGAAAGGCGCGCAGAACATACTCCTCGCTGAGGCGCGTTCCTTCGTCGTATTGGCGGAGCATCGCCTCCCTCAGCTCGGGGTCCGGCACACTCAGGATATCCGCCTTTCGGAAGACCGCGTTCGGCAGCACGAAGTAGGGAGCGGTGTACCGGGCGCCTCGCTTGAGGAAGTATTCCGAATGAAGGGTTGCGGCTCCGTACCACTCGATCCAGTCCTCGTGATCGGGGAAGGCCCGGCACAAAGCGCTCAGCGCAAGCAGAGGCGATTCCTCAAAGGCGGCATGGCGATGGTTGACGATGGCCAGCTTTTCCGGACTCGTGTAGAAGAAGCCCGTGAGGGGAATGCCATCCAGAAACTCCCGCTCCTGGCAGCGTAGTAGAAGGCGGCCGTAGTCCACTGCTCGCTCGGCGTACTCGTCTCTTCCCGTCGCCTGGTAAAGATGAAGGGAGGACAGGATTCCCCAGGAAAGAGTCAAATACGTTCCTCCTGAAAACCATCGGTGGTAAAAGGGCGTCTGATTATCAATGATTCCGCCCCCGGTCAAAACCACCTGTCCCTCGTCGAGCCATTGAGGTTGCAGTTGCACCGCCGCCTGCCAGTCTTCCTCGGCGGCTTGCAGGCACTCGGCAGCGCGCTCGGGATCGCGCTCGCTCAAGACTCGAAGAGCCAGCGCCTCGACGCCGGCGGCGATAAAGTTTTCCCAAGGATTATTCTGCGCGCGCCGAACGGGGTCGTCGAGCGTGCCGAGGATGCCGTCGGTATAGATGCCCATGCCGCTCCAGGTGATGCGATAGCCGTTGCCGAACCGGGTTCGCAGCAACCAATCGAGGCCCCACAGCGCCTCCTCCAGCAGGCGCTCCTGCAGGGCCGGCTCGCTCTCGCTGCGCTGGAGCCGCTCCCTGAGTTGCAACATCGCGTAGACGGCCATCCCGGTTCGAAACGATCCCTGCGACAGGTCGCCGGCGTCATGCCAGCCGCCATTGATTCTCTTCTTGACACCGTTGTGCTCGCCCTGCAAATCACGGTGGCACTCAGGGTGAATGCCGGGGACGTCGAACCCGCATCGGAGGCAGTAGTAGAAATTGAGGGCTTTGCGAACAGGGTCGAGCCACAATACTTCGGAGATCGGGAAAGGCCGGCTGGTTCGCCCGTCCGCCCAGAGAAAGTATTCTCCCGGCGCGCGCACGTCGGAGAAATCCAGGACCTGAAACTCGCCCCGAGCATTCTTCACGCTCTCGACCGGCGCGGTCAAAACGACCTTTCCTGAGCGTGTCTCCCGAAGCTGGAACTGCGAAGCGGTGAGGTCGCTGGCCATGGCGACCTTCGGCTCATCCGGGAGATAGCCGACGTGCTGATAAGCGATTTTGCCCGGCGCGACGGGCCAGCCTTCGTACCTCTCGGCATCCACTCGTTGCAGTTCGAGCCGGTCAAAGTCATAGGTGACCGTTCCATCTTCTTCCGCGTCGTGGCCGGTGGTCAGCTTCCTGATTTGGAACTCCGTCACGCGATCCCGGCGAAGACTCGGGATCTCCCAAAGCGCATAGTTCCACTCTCCGGGTGTCAGGCCTTGGATAACGGTCGCGTATGGAGGATCGGTGATCGAGGAAGGGGCATCGAGGCAGGTGAAAGTCAAGTAGAAAGTGTGCACGCGAACGTCTGAAGGATGAACATACACCCAGAGTGCCAGTCGGTTGAACTCGCTCCAGTCCTGCGGCTCGGGGAAACGGAGCACGGCGGCGGCCAAGCCCATCATCCGCCCGCCGGGGCTGCGCTCGATGAGCGCCTCGTCGCGCAGGCTCGTCCGGAATCGGAGCGACGCGGAACCCTCTATCGCTCGCTCGCGGGTCAGTTCGATTTGTCCGATCCCCGATGCCGACCAGCCCGACAGGCTCTCCATATTGTGGAGCAGGCGGGACTCATCGACCTCTTTGTTCAGCCAGACATAGCGCAGGGAATGGGTGAAGTCCTCTTTCATCGGGACTCTCGATGGGAAGAGGAATGATTCGGCAGAGAAGGAATGCCCGAGGGCAAAAACACTGAGCATGGTCAGACAGGCGAGTCGCAAGGTTCGCGGCATAGCGGATCTCCCGGTTCCGAAGGGCGTGGGGTGAATGAAGGCCCTATCCTCTTTTCCAGTTTCCGACGATATACCACTTCCGGCCGCGGAGGGCAATACCGTAGCGAACACCGGAGGACAGAAGAGCAGAAGTCTCTCATTCTATTGTTGGCGGGTTTGCTCGAGATTGGCGGCTCGCGAGCGGCGGCCGGGCGTGCGAGAGCCGCGGGCCGCTTCGATTCTCAGATTGACAACCTCGACGAATAACGCGAAGGCCATCATCTTATATACCACGCTTTTGCGAATCGGCAGTCCGACGCCCTCCGAAACCAGCACACCGCCGACCATCAGCAGCGCGCAGATGGCCAGAGTCTCGATCGAGGGGTAGCGCTCCAACAGGCGACAGACCGCCCCGCTGAAGAAAAGGATCACCGCAACTTCAAGGACAATGGCCGCGACCATAATGGGAATGGAAGGGGCCATACCGACGACCGTGACGACGCTGTCGAGAGAGAGCGCCAGGTCAACAGCGAGAATCCGGAGCACCGCTTGGTGAAAGGAGACCGGGACGACGGCCGGAGACTCGATCGAGTCGCGCTTTCGCGTCCGGTCCCTCAGCTCGGAGCTGGATTTAAGCGCCAGGAACAGACCAATAAGAACCAGCAGGCCGTCCCGCAACGTATGCTGCCCCAGTCCGACGCGCAGATCGGCCACCCGAAGCCCCCAGGCAAGAATCAAGACCAGGAGCAGGCGTCCGACGAGGCCGATCAGGATGCCGGTTTGCCGCGCCCGGTTGCGACGTTCCGGGGCGACGCCGCGGTTCACGACGGCAATCGCCAGGATGTTGTCGAATCCGAGGATAATCGTCAGCCCCGCAAGGGCAGGGAGCGTTAGTAGTTCGTCAAGCATGTGATCAGCTCACCGTGGGCAGCCGGGATAGCGAGTCTCGCGGGGCAGCGCAGCCCGTTTTCCGCCTATGCGTCGGATGCCGCCAAGAGTTCGATATCGAAGATCAACGTAGCGTCGGCAGGGATGGCCGGGGGGTATCCCGTTCTGCCGTAACCGAGCTCGGGAGGAATGGTCAGTCTTCGCTTGCCGCCGATGCGCATTCCCCGAAGCCCCTGCTCCCAGCCGGCAATCACCTCGCCTGCCCCGAGCGTGAACGTAAACGGCTCGCCGCGGCGATAGGAGCTATCGAACTCCGGTCTGCTCGCCAGCCGGCCGGAATAGTGAACCGTGAGACGCTGCCCCGGGCGAACGGGCGGACCCTGGCCGACTCGAATGTCCTGGATATCGACTCGCGCTTCTTGCGCCGAGTTTATCGCCGGGGCGCCGACCCGGTAGGCATCGAGCGTGCGAGAGAGCGTTCGCGCGGTCAGCGGCGTCGTGACCAGCACGCCGTCGCGGTCCGCAAGCGCACAATAGACGCCCTTGCCGTCGTCGGTGTCGCGGCCGATTTGAAGCCGCTGGGAGCCGTCCGGTGTCGTGATGGTCAGCTCGACGGAAGGCTCCCACAGGCCGTACTGATGGAAGCGCTCCGTATCGTCGCCGGGCAGATCAAGGGTGGTTACGATCGGAAATCGCTCCAAGGCAGTGAGCAGCTCACTGACGGCGCTCGGTGAAGCTTCCTCGCTCGACGGCTCGGTCAAGCGCCATTGTCCCATCGCGTCTCGGGCCAGGGTGAAGGTGCTCCAGTAGTCCCGCTTGACGCGGACTTGCGTAATGTCGGCCGCGGCGATGCCGAGTCCGCCGGGGGTGGCCGGCCGGCTGCGTCTGGGTGAGCGCCCGCCGCGCGAGGAAAGCAATGCGATGACCCCCATCACCGCCACCAGGCACGCTAACAGGATTGTGGATCGGCGGTTCATGCGCCGCGCCTCCTTCGCAGGATCGCTCCCACGCCCGCAATCAAGGCCGCGCCGGGAAGCCCCACGACACTGAACCAGAACACGCTCTTGGCCTGGGCCCGCGTCAGGTTCAGCCGGCGAATGTCGGTGACCTTCGGACGCACCGCAATGAGGTCCTGCCGGCCGGCGAGCCAGTCAATGCTGTTCAGGAACAGGTCGAGATTGCCGGCCAGATCGATGTACTGATTCGACAGCCAGTCCGAGTCGCCGATGACAACCAGGCGTCCCGTCTTGGGCGGCTGGCCCGGCTCCGCCACTTCCTGGTAACGCTCGCAGGCGATGGCCAGGGAAATCGGCCCGCGCCTGTCGCGCTTGGGGTCTACCTGAATGGACTGTCCCGCCTGATAGGGCACGGCCCATCCTTTTCCGGACGTGTGCATAAAGTTGACGGTGCTGACGTGCGGGTTGGCCTCCGCGTAATTGACGGCGATTCGCCGCGCTGTCGGCAACACCACGGACAACGCGCCCATCCCCTTGCCAATCGGGTGGTCCGAACGAAAGTGCCTCACCGAAACGCTCGTGGGACCGGCACTGGCGACGTGCGACTCCAGGTCAACAACGAGATTGTCGCCCAACCGAACATTCCAGGGATGGATCAGTGGCTCCACGTGCGTATCAACGCCGGGGTCGAGCAGCAGCAAGACGCCTCCCCCCCCGTCCAGGAATGCGTTCAGTGCGGCGATATCTTCGTCGGAGAGCGGGCGACGCGGCCCGGCAACGACAACCGCGGCGGTGTCGGCCGGAAAGACGGCGGACGCGCCCGGCGTCGTGACGCGCTCGGTCACCGTCCAGCCGCTGCGGCGCAGCTCATTGGCGGCAAACGAGAGGCCATCCGGGTTGGTCGCGGTGGGGCTGCGTTCGGCGTGACCAGCGAGAAAGACGATGCGGCCGGGCCTGCCGCGGGTCAGTTGCAGAAGGGCTGCGGTCAATTCGGCTTCGCCGGCAAAGCGGGCCGGTTCGCTCACCAGGCGGCCGCCGACGAGTCGCACCGGTTGATGCACCAGAGCGGCGGCGGGGATGCGCCGCACCTGGTCCTTGGCCACCACCAGCACTTCGTTGGCCAAGGCGGTCGTCAGGCCGTATTGCTCGCGGATCTGCTCCGCCCTGCCGGGATTGCGCACCGCATCGACCTGTTCGACCGAAATGTTCTTCGAGCGGGCCCGGTACTCGGTCAACAGGTCAATCACTTCCTGTCGCAAGTCGGCCGGTTGGTTCAGCGCGACGATGAACTCCACGGGTTGGGTGAGATTCTGCACTGTGGTTTCAGTCAGTTCCGAAAGGGCGTAGCGTTGGGTGCGGGTCAGATCCATTCGTACAAAATGCCGGGAGGCGACAAAGATCACCAGCGACCACAGCGCAAGCACGAGGAGGCAGTTCAGCACCACCGTCAACACCAGCCCCATTTGGCGGCGCGACAGCTCGTATCGCAGTCGGATTCGGTTGAGATACCCGGGGACGGCCACCAGCAACGCGGCCAGCGCCACCATAGCGGAATTGTAGAATCGCCAGCGGCCGAAGGTCAGCGAGGAGAACACCGCCTCGCCGAGCGGCAGAGTGGCCAGCGCCGCCAGCGCCAGCGACAGCCGCGGGTGGTTCCATCTCCGGGGCACTCCGCCGGGAGCCGTGCCGAACTTCCATCGCCGGGATTCGATGGCGCGCACCGCCAGGTAGAGCAGCATCCCCGTCGTGCCCAGAAAGTACACCACCGAGCGGGAGTCGATAATCCCCCGCCGAAAGGTCGCAAAGTGCTCCAGCATAGCCAGGTAGGCCAAGGCCTGGCCCAGCCAGCCGCGAACGCTGTAAGAGGCGGTGCCGATCAGCCACAAGATGACGCCGCCGACCATGGCCCCCATCGCGGCTAGCACTTGGCTTTGGGTCAGGGAGGAGATCACCAGCCCCCCGGCCACGAGCATCGCGGCCAGCAGCGCCTGCCCCAGATACCCGGCCAGTGCAGGCCCCCAGTCGGGCGAACCGAGCGCTTCCAGGATGATCAGATAGAGCAGCGTGGGGGCCGACAGGCAGAGAAACATGAGCAGCCCGGCGCAAAACTTCCCCAGAACGATCTGGAGGTCCGTGACCGGGTGTGCGATCAGCACCTCGAACGTTCCGCTGCGCAACTCCTCGGCCAGCAGGCGCATCGTAATCAGCGGCACCACGAACAGGGTCAGCACGCCGAGAGCGGAAAAGGTGTAGCGCAGCGTCGCCTCTTGCGTCATGGAAACATTCAGCGCGAAGATGTAGCCGGCCAGAACCAGATACAGCACGACCACCAGGATGCCGGTCGGGGAATACATAATGGCGCGCAGCTCCCTCCGGGCCACGAATCGCACATGGTTCATACAGGGGTCGTCTCCTCCGGGGATGGAGCGGGTTGCAGCGCAGCCTGCTTGCCCGCGGTGTAGTGGACGAACACGTCCTCCAAAGTGACTGGCTCGTGGGTCAGCTCGCGCACCTCAATGCCGGCCGAGGTGAAGAAGCGATGAACGTCCAGCCGGGGGTCGTGCTCGTTGGTGCACAGGACGAACCGCACGAAGTCTCCGCTCGGCAGGTAGTCGCGCATCTCCGCGCCGGGCAGAGCGTCCAGCAGCCGCGGCAGGAGCGCTGTCAAGCTGGGATGATTTCGGCACTCGACGCCGTAGCGATGGGTGACATGAGCGCGCAGGGCCTCGGGGGAGCCGCTAGCCACCCCCCGGCCTTCGTTCAGGATGATCACCTGGTCGCACAGCAGATCAATCTGGCTCAGGATGTGGCTGGAGATCAGGACGGTATGCCGCCCTTTAAGCGAGCTGATGAGCGAGCGGAATTCCCGCACCTGGAGCGGATCAAGCCCCAGCGTCGGCTCGTCGAGGATGAGCACCGCGGGCTGGTGAATCAGCACCGAGGCCAGCCCTACCCGCTGGCGATAGCCTTTGGAGAGCGTTCCGATGAACTGCCCCCGCACGTGCTCGATGGCGCAGGGTTTGAGGACGTCATAGACCGCTTTATCAACGTCGCCGGGGTCCAGGCCCTTCATATGGGCCGTCCATTGCAGGTACTCCAGGACGCGCATCTCGGGATACAGGGGGCAGTTCTCCGGCAAGTAGCCGAGCCGCTTGCGGACTTCGACCGACTCGTGGAAGACGTCGAATCCCCACACCTTCGCCGTTCCACTGGAAGGCGGGATGCAACAGGCGAGAATACGCAACGTGGTTGATTTTCCCGCGCCGTTGGGGCCGAGCAGACCGACGAACGCCCCCCGGGGGATCTCGGCCGACAGCTCCAACACGCCGGCGCGCTGACCGTAGAACTTGCTCACTTCGTACAACTGAATGGCGACTTCGTTGTTCACCAGGCAAACACTCCGTACATCGTGAACAGGGAGTAGGCGTAAATGCCGTACAGGCTCAGCAAGACCACGCCCGTGGCGCGCCCGGGCGAGCGGCCGAACAGGCACGGCAGCAGCGACACCGTCATGAACAGCAGCATCATGGGGAGATCATAGAGCCGGTTGCCGAGCGTGACCGGCAGACGGGCAATCAGGCCGCTGGCGCCGATGACCCCAAGAGCGTTGTAGATGTTCGAGCCGAGGACAATGCCGACGGAGGTGTCGTAATGTCCGTGCCGCAGCGCGGCCAGGGCCGTTGCCAATTCGGGCAACGAGGTTCCCACCGCGACCATCGTCAGCGCGATCACCGACTCGCTGATGTCCAACAGATGCGCGAGATCGATCGAGCTGGCCAGGACCCAGCGGCTGCTGGCGATCACCAGCGGCACACTGATGGCGAGCAGGACACCCGCAACCGCCCAACGGCGTTTCAGGCTGCCGGTGTCGGCCAGAGTTTCAGCGATAAAGGTCTCGGCCTGCTGGGCCAGCACAGGCTCCCGCCGCGCGCTGGCCACCGACCAGGCGACATACCCTCCGCACAGGAGAAGCAGCAAGACGGCGACCGGCGTCGTGATATCGCCCCAGGCCGCCAAGCCGAACAGCAGCGTGCAAGCCAGCAACATCGGAATACCATGATCCCGCAGCCAGGCGATCTGGACGACACCCCGCGACCGTACCAGGCAGATGCCCAGGATCAGCCCCGTGTTGGCGATGTTGGAGCCGACCGGATTGCCCAAGGCAATCTCACCGTGTCCCTTCCAGGCTGCAGCGGTGGAGATGGCGAACTCGGGCAGGTTGGTCACCAGGCCGATCAGGGTCGCGCCCAGGACCAGGCGCGGCAATCCCGTCAGCTCGGCGACCAGGGCGGCGGCCCGCGAAAACCAGTCCGCCGCCTTGGCTAGCAGGAGCACGCCGATGATGAATTGAATCAGGACCCAAGTCATGGGCTGTCTTCCGGGGACGTGCCCGAAGCGTCGCTCTCGCCGGTCGCTCCAACGCGCTCGGCCATCTCAAAGGGATTGAACCATTCGTAACCCATACTCGGAAAGGTCACGTCGGCCAGGTTGAGAGTGCGCAAGGCCTCGAGGGCCACCAGGTTGCGGCTCCCTTCGCCGGAGAGCGCTTCGTTCTTGCGCCGCGTGCCGTCGGCTTCGGCGAGGCGAAGCAAACGCTGTCCCTGCGCCAGGTGCTCGGCCATGTACAAGTCCGCCTCGGCGTGGCGCTGCTTGGCGTACTTTTCCGCCTCAGCGTTCAGCCACGCGATTTGCATGTTGGCATCGGTCCGCAGGCGCGTGACTTGGGCTTCGGTCTCCCGTTCAATCCTCTGGACTCTCACGGTAGTTTCAGCCTGGATCTTCGAGACCCGCCCCTGTTCCTCGGCGGCGCGGGCCTTGGCCCGCTCCAGCTCCACCCGCTGGTCGGCAATCTTCTTCTGTTTGATCAGGTTCTCGTAGTTGGCGTCAAACTCCATCGCCTGAACGAGCAGGTCAATGAGCAGGACGCCGCGCTGGTCCAGCCGGTGGCGCAGCAGCTCGACCGCCTCCTGGTGGGCTTGTTCGCGCCGCGCTTCGTTGTAAAAGTCCTCGGTGTTCAGCCGGCCGAAGACCACCCGGGCGGCATCCTGTGAGAGGCTGCGCACCACGTCCAGGTAGCGGTCCCCGGGACCGGAATCCTGCAAGACCCGGTGTGCCGCGTTATCCTGGATACGGAAGAAAATCTCGGCGTCAATCGTCACGCGATCGCCGTCCGATGAGGTGACCTGAAGCGGGCCGCTCGAAGCGGCGGCCCCAGGAATGCGCCTGCCGGTTCTGGCGAACGCCAGCGACTGCACGGTACTAGTGAAGCGATGCCAGGAGTCGAGCGGCCAGAGAAACCGGTGGTAGCCAGGCTCGTAGTCCTTGGGGACAATGCCTTTGCCGGCGCCGAGATTCAGCGTGCGAACGCCGATTTCATCGGGCTTGATCCGGGCGCAGCCGGCTAAAACCAACAGGACATAACCAGCAGCCAGTCGAAAGACAATGCGTCGGTTCATTATGGAGACCTCCTTGGCGCTTGGCCGGGTGGCTGGGGCGGAGCGGCCGTCGGCCCACTGGATCGCTGAGCGGCTGCGGCCTCGTCCGGCTGCACGGAAAACTGCCGGACGGAGGGTTCGCGGCTGATCGGAGTTCCCGAGAAGCGGACCGCGCCCAGGCGCTTGGCGTATTCCAGACTGACCATAGAGAGTCCGCCCTCCCCGCTCATCGCTTGCCGCAGGGCCTCTAGCCCCTCGGCCTCAGCGTATAAGGTGGCGCGCTTTCCCAAGGCTTCGTTGGAGGCGCTGTAGAGGGCCGCGTCAGCCATAAGAAGAGTGCCGCGGTAGTACCCCTCGGCTTCCCGCCGCTTCTTGTCGGCTTCCGCGTTGGCCTGGATGATCCGGTTGGCGCACTCGCCCTCGACCGACGCCAGTTGCGCCTCGGCCCGCTTGCGCGTTTCGATCAGCTGGCGCTCCTGATCTTGCAGCAGCGCGCGGGCTTCGGCCTGGCGCTCTTCCACCTGCTGGTCAGCCAGCTTTTTCTCTTGGATCACCTGCTCGTATTCCCGGTAGAAGCGAAACTCCCCGGGAATGAGAGCGATGACCTCGATGCCATGGCTTTGCAGCATTCCATTGAGCGCGCGCAGGGCCGCTTGGGCCTGTTCGTCGCGTTTTACAGCGTCGTACATTTCCTCGGTGCTCAAGCGCCCGAAAGCCGACAGGCAGGCGTACCGCGCAAAGGACTCCACCCACAACTCGCCGAAGCGCTGTGCCGGACCGCTACGCCGCAGCACCGTGACCGCCTTCTCGGGGATCAGCTTGTACGTCAGCGTGACATCCAGACTGACGTTGCTGCCGTCCGAGGTCTTGATCTTCACGTCGCCCCCGGCGCTCGCCGGAGCTTGTCCCCAAACCATATCCAGGCGCTGAATCGTTTTGTCGAGCATGTAGAACCGAGCCAGATACGGCAAGAAGATATGGTAGCCGACGCGGTCCTTCAGCTGGAGGGTGCCACGCCAGTTATTGACCATCACGCCGACCTGGTTCTCGCGCACGTGGGCAATGCCGTGGCGCATCACGGCCATCGCAGTGACCAGTGCGGCCAGCACCAGCGCGATAGCCAGCAACCTGCGGACCGGCCACTCGTCGGGGTGAAAAATGCCGGTGGTCTGGAGCAGGTCAAACAGCCTGCGCCACCAAGGCGGGCGCGAGGGTTGGTTCTCCTGCTCCGGCCGACGTGGCGGTGAGTCAAATCCCCCGGGGTGGGAATCTTTCGGGTCCATAAGCCTCTTCCTCACCAGATTATCTGAAACGATGGAGTCTTACCGAGTCGTTGCAGCTCGTCTCTTCAAGCATGCCGGACGCTCGTCGAAAGAATCCAGGCATACGCTCTGCGAAAAGCAACGATTTTCCCCAACACTCCAAAGCAGCAGCCTGAGCACTCCTGCTTTCAGGATTCCGACCGTGCGGCGATAAAGGGGTAGGAAAACCTAAACCAGCCCCTCGACGCGTTGCCGGACGCCGGGGCGACGAAGTTTGTTCATCGCTTGCTCTTCAACGCGCCGGACGCCTTCGGCGGACAGGCCGATCCATCCCCCGATTTTCCGAAGGCTGGCCGGCCCCCCTTTGCCGTTGAGGCCATAGCGCCACTGGATGACCTTCTTCTCCCGGGCGCTGAGAATCTCCATGGCCGATTCCAGCCGGGCGGCTGATTCCTCGCGAAAGATCTGCACGGGCGGCAGCTCCGACCTCGCGTCGGGCAGGCTCGCCGCTAGAGGAACCGAGTCGGCTTGGAGCGGGGTGTCGAGCGAGAAAAAGATCATTTCGCTTTTCTGAAGTTCGATGACTTTCTCGGCCGGCAGCTGCAGGTGGTTCGCCAACTCCTCGCTCGTCGGCTCGCGTCCCGTGCGGCTGCGAAAGTCGGAAGAGAAGGCTTTCATCTTGCGCAACAGTTCGCACTTGTTGATAGGAATCTTCACCGGCCGGGCCTTGTGCTCGATGGCGCGCTGGATCGCCAGCCGCACCCACCACCCGCAGTAGGTGGTCAAACGGTAACCGAGCGTCTCGTCGAACTTGTCAATGGAGTCAATCAGGCCGAGGTTGCCCTCCTGGATCAGATCGAGAAAGGATAGCCCCCGGTTGCGATACCCCTTGGCGATTTTGACGACGAAGCGGAGATTAGCCTCAATCAGCCGCTGCTTGGCCTGGGCGTCCCCTTGCTTCGCCTGCCGGGCCAGCTGGCGTTCTTCTTCCGGGGTCAGCAGTGGAATCTGACCGATTGTCTTCAGATAAACGTCAATGGTCTTTGGCCCACCGTTCATTTAAGACCTCAAGGTACAGCCGCGTCCGTTGGTGGGAGTCTGCAAGATCAAGACCAAAACAGACGATCTCGGCCTGTATGTGCAAGTCATTATATATCAGCATATTGCGCCAATTCCTTGCGCTTAAATGAGTCGCTATGCGGGATGTTCAAGTACTGGAGGGAGAAAAAGTTCCGCCTTGTGTGCGAGAAAAAATTCGCACCTTGGATATTGGAAGCCTCGGTCGGGGGGATGGCTACGCTTCTGCGAAACGCCCGAGCCCCTCAGTTATTCTGATTCGTCCGCGCGTGACGGGCCGGCGTCCTTCGCCGGGTTCCCGGATGCGGGACCGCCGAGCCGGTATTGCCGGATCTTTTCCTGCAGATGGCGTCGGCTCATTCCGGCCGCCAGAGCCGAGCGCGTGACATTCTGTTCGTTGAGTCTCAGCAGGTTTTCAAAATAATGCCGCTCGAAGATCTCCTTGGCCTTGCGATAGGGCAGCGCGGTGGCCCGGTCCCACTGGTCCGGTTCGCCT
>Ga0209164_1002299_pt1 | contig 20757 bp, 13 predicted proteins | sample MTBNYHSulfiMetaG_FD_187458 | JGI IMG/M metagenome (GOLD analysis project Ga0209164, IMG submission 187458) | Enrichment culture microbial communities from rom New York Harbor, USA that are MTBE-degrading - MTBE-NYH (New York Harbor Sulfidogenic)... | ecosystem: Environmental > Aquatic > Marine >... | reverse complement strand
CCTGCGGGATCAGGGCGCGCTTCTTGCCGCGCTGCCGGCGCCACTCGGCAAACCGGCGTTCGACCTCGACGAGGTCGGGCTGGGAGTGGCTGCTGTATGGGACAGGGTTCCTCGAAGTGGTTTCCATCGCCATCCTCCTTATATAATCCAAATGGGATGGCGCTACCTTATAACATCCCGGCCCCGCGTGTTAAGCACGCCTGCCGGAAGGACACCACGCTTCTGGAGCGCTCGCTTCGCGCCCATGGACTCAAGATGTCCGCCGCAGAGGCGGTGCGCCATCTCCGTGATTTGCGGACGGCCCTCTTCTGGCTTCCCGGCGCGAAGAAACCCGGACGGAGGTTGGAAGAGCCCACATCTCAGCAAATAGCGGTTCTGGATGCTCTCGGCTTCGTGATCGAGGACGGTAGGGTCCTACAAAAGCAGTAGCTATTTTTTACTGCGATAACAAAGAGTTGCTTCTTTTTTCAGTTTCTTATTTGTAAACTCGAGTTAAAGACAAAGGAAAGATAAGTGTCCTTGAGGCAAGAGTGAAGGCCGAACAGGAATACGAAACATACAGAAAGCGACAGGACCGGGAGTATATTTCTGACTTTGACCGGGAAATAAAGCGAATTTAGGGTACCCAAGAGGAAGATGATGAATAAAACCTCCGAAACCGCTTTTGAAATGACCGCCTTTGACTGGTTTAAATCCTTTGGCTTCATAGGAATCAATGAGAATATTGATAATTATCTTTTCTTCCTGAGGCAACTTCTACATATCAGTTCGATATTATTAGAACTGTTATCACCTCCCATTCTGATAGGAATTTTACGACTAAACACGAGGTTCTCAGTACTACCACAGAACGCACAACACCCCCCATCTCTCTCTGCCACCTCCAACCTGACTTGCGATCTTATATACCAACTAAATTTCTTTATTCTTGGAATCTTGTGACGCGATGAAGTCTTTCTAATTTCATCGATCCAACTGAGAGCTGGCCATTGACCCTCTGAGACGCTAGAAGATCTAATGTTATCTAGATTACGAGCTACAACAGAATCGCCCTCAGAAATAATTTTTTGTATAGAACGTTCTAGATTAATTCTATAAAGGCTAGAAATCTTTATTCTCATATTTGCATCATTTATTCTTGCTTCGCGCTCTTTCCTCAGTCTTTCATCTTCAAAAGCATCTATTAAACCATAATGTTTTAACAATTTTTTTCCCCCATTAGCGTTTATATTGGCATTTGATATATCCCCTTCTTCTGACACATTCCTTATACTGCGTAGATTGCGAGCTACAGCAGAATCACCTTCTGAAATAATTTTCCTTATAGAGCGTTCGTATTGTTCTGCATATACACTGGGATTATTTATCCTCATATTTGCATTATTTATTCTTGCTTCACGCTCTTTCCTCAGTCTTTCATCTTCAAAAGCATCCATTAAACCATAATGCTGTAACCGTTTATTATCATTATTGTTTTTTAAATTTGAATTTGATATATCTGCTGTCTCTGAAACATCTCTTATACTGCGTAGATTACGAGCTACAGCAGAATCACCTTCTGAAATAATTTTCCGTATAGAGCGTTCGTATTGTTCTACATATACACTGGGATTATTTATCCTCATATTTGCATTATTTATTCTTGCTTCACGCTCATTTTTCAGTTTTTCATCCAATAATTTATTTACATGATTTCCTTCCACATGTATTTTACCTTTGCTTACCATTTCATTATATTGCCCCTTTATTTCACGATCAAGGTCAATAACATTGGGATCGATATCAGCAAACTTATTAGAAAACTGGATATTGAAAAACTTTCTAATTATTGCTAGAATTTTTTCAAACACTTGCCCACCCCATCACAAAAATTATCAAATATAAAAACATTTCTAACATGGCAATCATTTACACCTGAATCCCTCAGACACCAGTAAACAGTCGTCCGGTTTAAAGCTCAGAAGCATAATATCGCGGTCTGGCCGCCGGTAGAAGTGAGTGTTCTGGTGCTTCTACACTCAGTATTTAGGTCTTTTTTTGATGCTCATTGATAAATAGTTATGTTTTGCGGTTTTTTTAGGCATGATTCACCCTCAAATAACCTATCTTGATTGATGAAACTTCCTGATTTGCGAATCTAGTTTCATGCAAAGCGTTTGTACAGAGCCCCGAGGGATTTAAGAACAAAACAATGTCTGTTGAAGACGATTCTTAACCGCTGACCGCTTGTGACCAACCCCGTGCCCAGATATATCAGTTCCTGGACGACCTTTCTGATGCGGCGCCTTTTGAGCGGACGGCTTGACAGGCTGTTGAAAAACGCCACCTGCTGCGTTTTGCCCATCGCTCGTCACTTCGGCATAATAATAAGTACGCCTCAACCCTCGGGATTTTGCAAGCCTTGTATCTAGGCATTTTTCCCCAGCTCGTCAAAAGCGGATTTTTCAACACGCTCTTAATGGCGGTCGATCTCTACGGCCTTCAAGCCCATGACTTGAGTCTATAACATTGGGTCTAACTTTCTGCCCGAATCATTTTATTTGTCACCCCCAGCCTCACTTGCAATAGCACTAATAAGTCCACTTTGACCTTTGGAGTACATGAAATCCACAATTCCCTGAATGAGCCAATCGATCTTCGCTAATCTATTGGGCTTATTTTGGACAATTGCGCGCGCTTCCTTCATGCTATTCTCAACTTCTTTGAACAGATTCGCATCCCTCCTATTTTCCGGGTTCATGAAGTCAGATTCCTTCATCCTGAACCTGAGCAGTGTAAGGAAAAGAAATGCCCCTTCGAAAAAGCTATTCGCGATATTCCTATTTCTAACCTGTTTGCTGATTACCTCAGCCGCCCGCATGGCGAAATGCACGGCCATATCCTCTTTCAGTGCATCATAGGCATCCTCTCGATACGCCAATACCCTCGCCACAGAGCGTGAGGATTGTATTGGGAACGGGGATAGACTTTTGATTCCGCTTTTAGATCTCTTGTATATAGCATTGAACAGTGTTGATAAATTTTTCTTTTTTCTCATACATCTGCTTGCTGATTCAGCAAAATAATTCCAGGTTGCGCCATATTTGTTTTGACTATCTATCATAAAAAACTGAGACAGATAATCTATTATTCCATTAGGCGTTCTCCCCCAGAGCCAAGTGGAACGTACAATGTATTTTTCTGTTTCGGGATTTGGAATTAGGCTGCGAAGAAAAGTGTCTGCTCTGGATTCTATTTTGACGGCGATCGCTTTCATGACTTCGTTTCCGTATTGAGATCCAGCAATTCCATTCTCATCAATTTTTATTTCATATGAGTTTGTTTCTGCATTCCAAAAAGAAGAATACAGCGCAATTTTCACGTTGTCCAATTTTTGTAAGAATTCACTTTGTAAAGCACTATCAGAAAGGTCAATGAATCTTATAAACCTGGAATCTTTAAAGGCGTCTTCGCTGATTGTAGCCTCGCGGTGCAACGTCTCTGGCCATCTTAGTGCTGGTTCCGGCAGGTCCCTTGCATCCACTTTTTCCATTCTGGAGTAATCGAAGATCTTAGCCCTGCCTTGGAAAGTCTCCTCTTCTTCAGGAACAATAACCACGCGGGCAAGGCCGCTGGCAGGGCGCATTTCCACTTCGATTGTCAATTTAACGTCTCTATCAGGGATTGAAGGGAATTTAACTATATCGTAGCGGTACGGCGTCTCAGTATCGTTTTCTTGAGTCTCCTTTTGCAAATAGACATGCAAAGCGTCGGTTTGCTTTTTCAGGAAGAAACGGTCCGGTATATTACGAGTATAAGCCTGCCCGCCCGCGCATTCTTTGGCTTCCACTACATCTACCCACTCTAATCCACCCCCGGGTTTTTCGGCATATACAGCCAGCCCCGGCAGGGTGTCCAAGTATGTAGGAAGCCCCGCAGCTATGCGTTGGCCAAAGAGCCTTGCTCCTGTGGCGACAGGGTCCACTACTGCATTTGGCAGCCACAGCGTATCTGGACGAGCCTCCTGTAAGTAAGGCAGATTTATGTGGATGTCCTGGAGCCATGTTTGAGCCTTGGAAGTGTAGAGCGGCCCGCAGACAACCGCCCCGCGCAGGCGGCCTTGGCGCTGCTGTAGGGCCTCGTTAAACGACCCAATCAAGTGCAGCCCCCAGGTTTTTCCCTTGCTTTCGCGGTGGCGAAGAGGAATGGAACACGATGTTTTGATCAGCTCGTGCAAAAGCCCCCCGCCTTCGATACTGCAACGGGTGGCCTCATCAAACAGGTCCAGGGATGGATGCCAGTATCTCCATCCTTTACCAGTGGACCATGCCCTTGGAAGCTCCTGCGTTTTCCACTGCAGACCGGCGATGGCAGCCCATAGTTCAGGGAAATTGGTGAAGGCTTGCCAGAATGCCCCATGATCTTTAGAACATATGGGGTCCGCCTTGACGGCGAGGGCGCAAGCCCACTGCCAGCCGGCAGGGCCGGGTGATTGGCGGGGACGATTGCGCACGGGCAGCAGGAAGCGACGGCCCTCGCAAACCTCTTCGCGCAGTTCGAACGATGTGAACTCTATGCCGTCCGCACCCATGTATGCCACGAGCATCCAATCACCCGGCTCGAGGTTCTCAGGCATGGCCTCGTCCAGCCACCGCATAGCTGCAGCCACAGCACGCCAGACCAGTGAGATCCTTTCTCTGACGGTGCCGAATGCCTGCAGCATGGCCTCTTGGTGGAACTCGTCCAGGTGGTTGGGGATGGCCACCACAGCCCGGCTGTCATTATCGGCGTCAAACGCGTTCTCATGCATCAGGCCCCGCACGTGGGCCGATAGAATGTCTGCGAGTGGAATCGATACACCATGACCCGCGTTCCAGCGAACCGGCGCTGTTGTGTCCCCTGCATCCACCAGCAGCGACCAGGCCACCGGGATCGGCAATCGCCGAAGCGGTTGACCGGGCTTGACCCTCGCCTCTGGAGGCCAATAGAGACCTGAATGCACACGCTCCTGCTCTGCCTCATTGCCGGTTCGGATCTGCCCAAGGGCGCGTTTAGGCAACACTGCGTCCGCCACGTAGAAACCGCTTTTCTTCAACCCATCGCCCGGACTGGCAACAGAGTCGTTCAAACCGAAAGCGGAAATGCCATACACTCTGGTCATACCAGTCTTCCCAATACTTCTTCGATTACCAAGGCAATCCAATCCACCGCCTCAGCCCAAAACTGCTGACTGGTGGGTATCTCGACAAGATGTACATTCCCATTTTCTGAAGTAATCAAATCAGGTTTCAGCGCGTCCACATCACTGGCAACCACGAAGGCGTAAAGATGAGGGAAGCCCTGTGCACGATCACTCAGAAAATCACCGTGCCGCTTGAGTGCTCTTGCGGCAGAATCTGCAATTGTCTGCCAAGAGGGTCGAGCAGAAGGCGTACAGGCAGCGGTATGCGCTGCCCATACCACCACGACCGATTGCCTTGAGCCGTCCAGCGGGCTGAACACCAGGTAGAGGTGGCCGCCCGTACGCCCAAAGTGCCTCACCAGCCCGTGCTCTTCGGCGAGGTCGGGATGAACAACTTCCAAGGCCAGGTCCCTGCCTGTCCTCCCCCTAGGAGGGCGAACGAGAAAAGGACCGGGTTCAGAGCCCCGCTCTATGCGCATGCCCAGCCGCTGTTCGAACAGAATTTCGAATACTGAAGCCAGGATTTCCTCGAACCGATACCCCACCTTTCCAGCGGTTTCGCCACGCAAGGCCATAAGGGCGGCATTCACCAATAGGCGGCTGATGTCAGTCCAGGTACGCGCCTGCCAGTCCCACAATCGATCCTCCTCGTCCTCCTGCCGCAGCAGTCTGAGGTAGTACTTCCATATGCGTTTGTAGCGGACGTCGTTCTGCAGCACATAATTGGGTTTTGGAATGGCTGGAGGTCTAGAAATATTCGCGAGCTGCGGCAGTTGCCTGAGTTCGGCGCAGATGTTGCCGAAGGATTTGACTTTGCTTCCGCGCTCGGAATGCGTGCGCTGATTCAGGTTGCAGTCAAAATTCAGATAACGCCGGCACTCCAAGCGGCAACGAACCAGAAAGTCCTTGAGTACTTTGTTCTCCAGAGTGTCCAGCGATTCGTAACGTGAAACACCCATAAGCCGGTGCCTGTTAGCGGCTGCTTTTTCTGTGGAGGTGGTGCCGGGCTGTCGCATGTACCATTGCAGACAAGTATTGTCAGTTTCGGCCACCCGCGGGGCGGGCATCATCTTACGCTCCCGAACAAGGATACGCCGTGCGGCATGTACAACGTTGGGTAAATGCTGCCGCATGGCGTCTGCAATGTGCACTATGAGTGCCATGCGCGGCTCGTCTTCACTCTGGGCGAGCTTTTTTATATAATCCGCGATATTGGACCATGGCAGTTTGCCCTGGCGTTGGGTGCCTTTGGACTCCAGAATACATTCGTCGAAGAAATTGGACCAAGCCAGGATGGTTCGGAAAAGTCGGCTTTCGGCCCAGCCGACATCTTCCTTTTGCGCACTAGCCTCTGCATACAATGTAGATAGAAGTACCTCACGGACACCCTCTTCACTGTGGATGGACAGAATTGTCTTTCTGTGGCTGTCGTCCATGTTGTCCGTCGCTTTATATTTCTGCAACGCTGCCTTCTGGGCAACGACGCCATGGGGCGTCTGGTAGAGCTGATAGACTCCATCGACAGCCTTGAACTTCGGCCCAAAGGGCAAAAACCGTTCGTAGCGCCTGGCCAGCAAAACAGTAGCGTTTTCGGAAACCGATAGTACTGGACTACCGTAGAACGGGACGTTGGCAGAGCCGCGGATAAGGTTGAAGGATTCGTCCCCGTTGCCCACGGACCAGGGCCATAGATGCAGTTGGACGTCAACGGCGCCCTTCATGGCTTATTCATCCTTTAAGGATCTCGTAACGCCTCGCCAGGTGAACATACCTAAATTTTTGCTTTCTTCTATGGCAGATCTGAAAGCTGAGGAGAATTCGCCATCACTAAGCGAATCGATGACGGTGGCGACCTCCTGCAGGCAGTTCATGGTATTGGGCTCGCCCACATCCAACCCCCGCAACTTGGGAATAATCTTCTGCTCCACTTGGTCGGCAAAAGCCAGCTTATATCGATCGTTCTGGCCAGCATCTGGGTAGTTGGATAGGTACAAGGCAATGGCGTCTTCGACGCGGTAGCCGAAGGGACGCCCTACTTTCTCGAGTCCGTTATTCAAGCGGCGGATCCAATCCTCCATTTTAGACTGCCATACATCATTGCCATTAGCCGTTTTGCACCAGTCGTTCCACCGATCATGGGTGAGAAAGGGGCGAGCCTTTTTTTTCTGATTTCGGCTTTTAGGATCCTTGCGCCGCTCGTCTGGCTTTCCGAACCGCAACACGTTGGAGCGGTCCAGCACCTTATCGGAAAGGGTCTGCGTGGTTTCATCCTCGTTCATGGTGCCTACGAACAGCACGTTCTCCGGCACCCAGATGCGAAAGCCGCGGCCGCTGCCTGGACCAGTATCCAGCTCGATTTCCGCCTTTTCGCGGTGTGCCGGGTTTGCCGGGTTCTCAACCAGGCGGCGCAACTCTAGCTTGGAAAGAAATTCGCTGAAGTAATATTCGGTACGAGCTAAATTCATCTCGTCCAGCAGCACCATGAGTACACGCTCTCTGGGCCAGTCATAGTCAAGATCGGGAAACTCCTTGGGATCGTAGTTGTAGGGATCCATACGTACAAGGGCGCGAGACAGCTCCGTGGCTTTGTATTCTCTTTCCAGATAGTTGTAAAACCCAAAGAGATCCTGTGGCGAATCCCAGCGAGGCTGCACGGGAATCACCAAAGAATGCAGGCCCATGTGCTCGGCGTACTTTACTGGCAGCAGAGTCTTGCCCGTTCCGGACACCCCGGCTAGTACGGTTAGAGGATTTATGCTCTGGCATTTAAGGGAGGTGTGGAAAGCTTCGATAACCCGGGAGGGAAAGTAGATCCCACGCTCACGCAACTCGTTCTTGAAGTGTTGCAGGGCTTGATACTCGTCGTCATTGCACTTGGTAGAGGCGAACTCGCTCGTCTTGAAACAAGCTGCCTTTCGATTCAGCAGATCTTCGTAGGCAGCATGTAGTTCATTGTCTCCCCTGCCGGTTACTTGCCCTTGTAGCTTCTCGATTTCTCTTTCTAGAGATGACTTGTGAGCTTGCAGGCCGGACAGCTTAATTTCGTCGGATTCCAGGCGCTCACGAATATGCTCCAGCAGGTGCTTCTTTTCCTGCACTTCATCATTAGTATTGTTAAGAAGCGTCTCCGCAGAGATGACTTGCTCACGAACCTGCTCAACCTGTTGTGCCGACCTGTGTTTTTCCGCACTGAGCGAATCAATATCATCCGTGAGCGTATGCAATCGGTTTTCCAAGGATGCTCTCTCGTTGTTTAGGGTTTCCATCCGGGCGCGGGTTTCAGACAATTCTGTGGTCGCTCCTTGTAATGCTTCACGCTGGTCCCGTAGATCTCGCAATACCGCATCAAGCTCATTTCTTTTCGAAAATATTTCGCCACTGGTATTTTCCGCAGCTTCTTTAAGATTTGCGACCTTTTCTTCCAAAGGGGCTATATTCCGCTGAAGTTCTTCCATGCATGATTCCAGTTGCGTTTTTTTCAAAGTCAATGTCGAAAGGTGAGCCTCCGTTTCGGCTTTGTCGTGGAGCGCCTGTGCGAGCTCGTCGCGCTCACGCCGGAGCTCAACCAGACGATGCTCAATGCCTTCGGCTTCCGCTTTTTTGACTTCTAGCTCCTTTACATCCTTTTCAAGCCCCGTGATCTTTTGGTCCAACATCCCATTCGTTTGAGAAAGAAGATACCTTTGATTTTCCAGTTCGCCCACTTCCTTGCGTAGTGTCTCGTTTTCCTGATCCTGCTTTAGGCACCGCTGCTCGAGGTCGGTAAGCAAACCCCGAACCCTTTCCTGTTCATCTCGCTCGGAGTTCAGTCGTTGCAGCTCAGCCTTTTGGTGAATGATCCATTCCCGGATGGCGCGGACGTCGGCCTCCAGTTGCTGTTTGCGGGCGGATAGTTGGGCTACATCGCCGGCATCCTTTAAAAAGGCGCGTTGGCGACGCCACCAGTGGGCGTAGAAACCAAACATTATGACAAGGACGACGATGGTCAGTCCTGCCGATAGGATCCAGAGGCCGGAGGGTATGATGGATAAAGAAGTCATGTCTTGCACCGTTTCTTTAATTATTGGAGTTGCCCAGCATTCGGGGACAGTTGGCTACCATTCTGTTCGGTACCTGTTTGTTGATCGTTTGAAGGTTGGGGCACTGCAGGCGCTCGTTCCAGCGAAGCGATAAGTACCTCAAGTCTGCTCTTCAATGCGGAAAGCCCCTGAAGCATGGTTTCCAATTTACGGGATTGGCCGACCAGGGACTCCTCTATCTGGTCGATGCCACCTTCCGCCGTTACCAGGGCAGAGACCTGTGCCTGCAGACTCTTTGTCGCTTCAAGAAGCTGCCCAGCGGCTTCCTGCTGGCCTGTAACCAAAGCGGCAAATGCCTGGCGCGACTGCTTGATACCATTGTATTCTTCCTTTATGCCTTGGCTTGTCTGCTGCAATGACTCAACAGCTGGATCTGTGTTTCTTGCGCTTTTCTCCAGACTGGCCACTTGGCTTTCCGCTGCTTTAACACCTCTATCCAGTTCTCCCACCGCCGTCTCCAGCTTATGTGCCACTGATAGCAAATGGCGCTGGACGGACCCCAATTCTTTAAGTGTCGTCTCGGCTTCCTTTGCCATGCCCCCCATACGCTCGTTGGCCTCGGTGAAGCCCTTGCCAGCCGTCTGCATTTCACTAACGCCTTCCTCGGCCTTTTGGACTGCTGCGGTGATGTCCTTCACGCTTTCATTCAAAGCACTATTCTGTGTCTCCAAAAATGTCGTGACGTCCTTGAGCGAAAGCGAAGTCTCCTTGATCGTTCCGGCAGCCGTTTTCAAACCTTCAGCCTCTTGATCCAGCGCAGAAACGGATCTATCCGCCTGGATGCTGGAATCCTGCATTTTTTTCAAAACAATCTGAAATCCATCTGATAACCGGGCGAAAGCCTTCTCATCTTCGGCATAGCGCTCTAGATCGGCCATTTTTTGTTTGACACGGCTTTCCAGACTGGCGACCTCTGCCTCTAGCTCACCTTTGCTCTTGCGCAATTGTGCCACGGCATTTTCCAAAGTCTCTCGATCCTTTGTGAGTCCTTCCACGCTACCCCGCAGGGCAACCGCTTCCTTGGTCAACTGCTCCACAAGACTCTGCGATTCATGCGCCTTGGAATTTAGGTTTTGGAACTCAGCAAGCGCCTGTTCTCTGTCCTTGGCCGCTTTTGTGGTTTTGCGTTGGGTATCGTCCAATGCCTCCTGAGCTCTTGTCAAATCTCTTGTTATGGTCTCAAAATTGATCTGCTGCACCTTCAGCTCGCCCTCCAGCGTGGCAATTTCGGCGCCCAATGTTTCCCTCTGTTGTATCAATACAGGAAGTTCCTCATTGATTTTTTGATAGAGGGCCTTTTCCTTTTCAAGCGTTTCCCGCTGATGCTCCAATTCCTGCCGAGAAAGCTTTAGGGACACCCGCTCATCTTCCAAACCGGAAATTTTCCAGCCCATGGCGAGTATCGCCAGGATGACCACAAAAATCACCATCCCCATAAACCAGAGGGACGGGAAGGCCTTGTCCAGTGCAGTAGGGGCGTCCTGCCGCCTTTCGGGCGCAGCCGGTTCGGCCTGTTGATTGTCAATGTCGTACTTGAAGGAATCGTTCATGCCCGCTCCCATATGGTCTTGATTTTCGCCACGCAGCCGAGGAGATTTTCGCGTAGCTGATAGGTCCAGAACCGGACTACTTTCCAGCCCATGCCCTTGAGTTCGATGTCTCGCCAAAGGTCGTCCTGCTTCCGAGATCCGTCTGGATTGCGGTGGCAGTCCCCGTCCACCTCTATGTCCAGCTTGAACGCCGGCGACCCTTGCCTGATCAAGGCCATGTCAAGCCGTCGATACCGCACGGGGAATTGCGGCATGGGATCTAGCCCCGCTTCTTTCAGAGCATCAAAAAGCATCTTCTCGTAAGGGGACTCGTGCGGATGCCACGGGCCCGCAGGGTGATGCGTTTCCGTGAGCTGCTGGGGCCGGGCCAGGAGTTCCACGTGGCGAATGCCACATTTCATCGCCCATTGTCTGTTGCCTACCACATGCAGTACCGCACGCGCTCTACTTACTGCCACATTGAAGAGGTTGCCCGTTTCCTGCAAGAAGTGCCGCGAGCCACCAGGCATGCCCGGCCCACCGCACAAGCTAAACAGAATGACGTCGCGTTCGTCACCCTGAAACCCATGGGCAGTGTCCACATGCAGCTTTGCTTTGACGAACGCGTCATACGTGACGCCGCCTTGAGTGATCACATCCAGGATGCGATTGGCTTGCTGCCTGAACGGCGTGACCACCCCTAAAGTGCCAGGAAACTGCCGATCTTCGAGGAAATCCCGGACCAAGCGCACCACTTCTTTAATTTCCTCCTCGCAATAGCAACCGCTGCCCCCTGCACTTTTGACCTCCCCCTGGATCTCTGTCCAGTGGATGCCGACTTTCATGTCTCTTGGGGTCAAAAGCCCTTCGCTACATGTCCCTACACGTAACCTGCCGCCATAGAAAAGCCCGCTGGAATAATCGGCAATGCACTGTGCACTGCGGTAGGTTGTATCCAGAAATATGGGCTCAACCTTTCTTGCCCCAGCGCAGAGGTCGTAGAGGGAACTCTGTGTATAGGCGAATCGCTGGTCTTCCAGGCGTTCCAGCCCCAAATCGCGACGCAGAAAGGTGTCCTTTGCCGGGCTCAACTTGGATGTATGTGTCAGCTGCGATGGATCGCCTATAACTCCCACCCGCCGGGCGCGAAACATAACAGGGATGGCCGAAGGGATGTCCGATTGACTGGCTTCGTCGATCAGGGCCAGGTCAAAAAGCGCAGGGCAGAAAGGAATTCGGGAGTTTATGGAAAGGCTGGTCACTGCCCAAACGGGGAAGGCGTGTAAAATCTCCTGCCCACTCGAGCGCAGCGCGGTCATGGCCGTGTCGTCCAGCTTGCCGTCAGCAAGCCCTGACCGCAAGCTGTTGAGTACAGAGCGCAGTCCTGACAGTTCCGACCTGTCTGCGCCGTCGCGCAGTCCCTGGCGGCTTTTCAAGTCCAGTGAAAGCAGTTCTGGCAGCAACTGCCGAATGCGCTCACTGATGCGTGAAACGGTATTGGTAATCTCATCCGGGGGCCGGAATCCTGAGGCTTGCCGCTCTTTTTCTTTAGCGGTCATGCGTAAAGAGGCATATTCGGCTGTCTGCTTTAACAGCTTCATGTTTTCCGACAGCATTCGCCGCGCTTTCCGGCCATACAATAGTGGCAGTGGCGGCATGCCGACAATTCGACGAAGCCTTTTTCGAAGTCGCACATAGTGAAACAAGATGGCCAGACTTCGCCAAGGATGGATGCCGTCACCATTGTCCAAGCTCTGAAGGGTACGCTGCAGCGCCTGCGTGGGAAGACTTTCCGGGCAGGCATCGAGAAACTGAGCCGCTTCACTCGGCAACTCCCTATATAAGTAGGCAAGTCTGTCTTCAATTGTGCCGAGCGCTTCTGCCAAATCAGCAACCTGTTTCGCCGCCGCGGCCTCGAGCCTCCTCTCTGCCAGCCGGTTATTCAGGTCTTCCATAGCCAAGGATCGTTTGTAGCGTGACTGCGGATCGGCTTGGGCCACGATCATCAACTTGATGGCCTTGGAAAACGTCATTTGCAGGTCGGGGAGTTCCTTGGAGTTTGCTCTGACCACCAAACTTTCGGCGGCGGGACCGACAAGCTTGTTAACCACGGCATCAATGGCTTTATGGTTGCGGCTGGAGATGAGCACAGAATTTCCCTGGAGCCGTTCGTTGGCCGCTGTCCCGGCCACCACCTGGCTTTTGCCCGTACCAGGGGGGCCAGTAACCACCGAGAGGCTGTGGGAAAGCATTGCTTCCACAGCTCGACGCTGGGCCGCGTTGAACGGAAACACTTCCGCCGCCATACCTTCTCCAAGGGTGCTTTCACGGTCATCTTCTCCGGACGTCTCCTTTTCAGTAAAGATGTGGGCCAGAGCCGTTCTGTCCAAGTCTGAGTCCGGCGCCTTGGCAATAGCCGCCAATTCCTGCAGCAGCCCTTTGCTATATCGGGTGCGCTTGGCAAGCATGACCACAGCTCGGTTGTATATACCGCTTTCAAAAGGTTCTCTCAATGCATCGCCCGGCACATCGGACAAATGCAGTACTTCCCGGGTTTTCTCAGGCAAAAATGAAGAGAGGGCGGTGGTGAGCGTCTCCACACTCGGGGCGACTTCGCCCACCTCGCGCGCGGGCGGGGCTTCATCGTCCGCCTGGACCCGCATAAACCCGCATGCTGAAAGGAAGTTTCGCTGCCGTTCAGCATTTTTCGAAAATGAATACTCCAGCCAGCTGAGATTCACCTCTGGAACAGGGGTTTCAATGGTCAGCCGCAATCCCTGTCCGACTATCTCCGCCTGTACGGGGTAGTAAAAGACTGGCCGGACGATGCTTGTGAAAAGACCGTCCTCACCCTGTTTGCAATGTCCAGCCAGTGGGTAACCTATAACAACGTGGCTATCATCAGTTGATGCGGGCAGAGCCTTCAAGAACTCCGACATGTGAGGCCCTATCGGTTGAGTCATTTGCCACCTCACGCCAGGACAAGGCTGCCAGAAGCCTAATCGGCGCAGGTATATGAAAGTCTGGCCCAACTGATTCAAAAAGGCAGAGGCATCTGCTCCTTCCTCGTTCCGAACACACTGGATGTAGTAGCTCATAAGCCGGCGAAACAGCCCCCAGCGCCCGCCAGCCGTGTGCGGAGAAGGGCCTTCTCCTACACCGGGAGCGCTCCAGGGGATATCCGCCCAAAGCTCTTTGTGGGTTTCCCGGGAGAGAGCGGGCAAGGAAAATGAATGTGGATAGGCCCCCTTGACAGGTGCTCCTGCCACGGTCCAGGCTCCATTGCGAAACTCCACATCACCTTGGTGAAGCAGGTCACGCAGCTCTCTTAAAACCAAATATTCAGGAATTGGTCCCGATCGGCGCAGCCTGGATTTGATTTGGCGAAATCCCAGAGGACGCGGAGATTCTTTAAGGACTTCTAGAATATCATGGTTGCTTTTAGTTTGTGGGTCTAGCTGCATTCTTTCAGCTTCTGAATTTTTCCTAATAACATCGAACGGTTATTTTTAGTGGCTGGAAAGCGGTTTATACATCTGTAATCTTCAAACGAGTCCATCCTTCTGATCGAGCAGATGTGGAGTACCCTCCGTTTCTATGTCGTGCTGCTGAAACTCCGCCATGCGGAATGTGTCAATGAAAATGACACACGCCATGCGATAAATTACTGTATCCCCGCATCGCTCGCCGACGGTTTGTTCATTCATATGGCAGCGGATAAGGGTGTAGGTTGTAGTACAAACCTTTGGTCATTTTGATATGATATGGGCGGTTTTTCGTCCTCGTCTTTACTCGAAAAGAGATTACCAAAATCCTTCGAAGCCTCCTTTCGCTGCTCGGAAAATCTTTGCCGATTGTCCGAACGAACCGGAAGAATCCCAGAAACAGGGGACTGAAACTGAAAATAACCGCTATGCATGCCATAACTAAAGTCAATAACATTGATCACACGCTAATGACATCTTTATCAGGAAGTTTTTCTCTGATTTGCGGGAAAATACCGGAAATGTCAAAAACAAATTATCTAAATTTCTTTTTCCTTTTTCAATTTCAAAAAAGACAATACCACCACTCGATCCATTTGCAGCAATCGTCCCCGATTTAAAACTTTTGGACTGCAAATCTGCATCAAGCTTTATTCGAGAATCAGCGATAGTACCAGCTGATGCCAAAAATCCCCATACCCCAAAGGCTGCAGTCCAAACGGCTGTAGACCAATATTCGTCCTTTGCTCTTTCAAAAATTGTTTCTGCGTTTGTTCCAGCAAAACTCTTTCTATTAGGTTCAGATAATATAAAATTATCTTTGTTTATGCCAATAGCATATGGCAATTCATTAAAAATATATACTTGGACGGGAAGTATACCTCCTCCTACTAAATCACATCCAAATGTATCAATCAATTCATCTCTATTAACAAATGGCTTGACGCGCACAATGATATTATCGTCATCATATTCAATGCAATTTGAACTATTAAGTTCTTTTAAATTGAAAGTGGTATGATAAGCACAAGAACATAATATTCCAATAAATACGCAGAAAGGAAATTTTTTAATTTTTATCATTTGGCTCATCGATTATAAATCTTTAGAGGACCCCATTTCCTTGTGCTGATCTTACAAAATCTTCAATGCATTTTGAAAGTGAAGCATATATGCCAGAATTTAGCTCCATAGTAGTCCATTTACTTGATTTATATATACCTTCACAATCTTTTGTAAATAAAATGGCATTGGATTTGTCACTTATTTGAAAATAAATTTTCGTAATAAAATCAACTGTTGAAAACCCTATGTAGTCAATAGATATCTCGCGAATTTCACCTGTAATTTTCACGTTTGCATCCGAAGTATTTTTATAACCGATAAATTTTAGTTCCTTTTTTATTGCGTCGGAAACAAATTCTGAAACAGAAGTATCAAGGTAAACTGGACTTAATCCAGGCCCAGTATCGATTTCATATGGTTCCAAACAATCAACAAATTTATTATTGTTTGCATCTGTCCATGTGCTGCAATATTTTCCTTCTTTTTCATCAAACTCAAACCCATTTGGCACATATTTAAAATCACCTATAGTCAGATAACCTTCACCATCAAGAAGAATAGATGGAGAATAATTGGATGATACTTTTATAGAGCAACCAGAAAAAATAAAATTACTACAAATCAGTGACGATAATAAAACGATAAATTTGAACATAAAATCCTCCATAAACTCAATGTGCCGCATTGAATAAAATTAAAATGAATATCTCCTATTAAATTAAAATAAAATATTCAAAGAATTAAACCATGCATTAATATTATAGAATAGCAATCTATTTGCTTTAGGTTTTAGCTTCGCTCAAATCCATGAGCAATGAATCTCAAAGCAACACTGTTTTCTGTAACTGTCCTAATAATTTGTTCGGGGACCCCTTCAGGAAATGTCGCTTCTATTTCCAAAGTAACCTTCACTTGTGCCCCATTGAGCCCTGCCATATGCGCGATAACTTCCTCAGCGATCCGGCCGGCATCACGCCCTACACGGAAAGGCTCCAACTCTACGCTACCGTGAAAACGTTTCGGCTTTGAAGGTTCTGTTGCAACTGCCGAGGATTTTTCGTCTGGTTTGTCTGTGGGAGGGCTTTTCTTTGAACCCTCGCCGTCCCCATCAGACCATCCTCCGCAGGGTGGTGAAGATTCCTTTTCGGCATGAATTTGACTTTTAGCCACGTCTGGTTTGACTAGCAGTCCTGGTGTATTCAAGTCCGAAAAGGACTTTCGTTGAGCTGTCTGCACTAACCCACGATACCTTCCTGCCACCTCGTCAAAGCTATCTGCATACGCAAAGGAATCGTATTCCCAGGTAATCAGACCTAGCCCGTCGGTGATCGCGTTCAGGAGCACCGAGGGTTCGGAAAGTCTTGGGAGGTAGGGGTATTTGGCAAAGTCTTCGACAAGTTGCCGGATGGCCACATGGTTACCCCTCCAGAGCGGTACGCGGTCCATCTCGAGGCGGAGTCGAGTGCCAGCAAGGGTGGTGACCAGAAGTTCCTCGTTCTTGAGCTTCTTGCTCGCACGAACCGCCAAGGGCTCCTGACCGGTGAGTCGAGTGGCCTGCCACTCCACTGGACCCTGCGGAGAATTCTGCACCGGAACGATCAGCCACTGGTAGGTTTCGGGGAGCCGCGCAACCACGGTACTATCAGCCGACTGCTTTTGGGTCTCGGCCTGTTTTACCTGGTGGGGGGAAAGATCAAGGGCATCCTTCTCGAGGAGGATCGATTCCCAGGCAAGATATCTTCGCACAGCATCGTCCAAGTCCTGCAGCCGAGCGCTGTCGGGGGCGAGGAAAACAAGCGTGTTTCGGAAAAGTCGGGGGGTTGTTCCCCGGGACTCATATAGGGCTTTGGCGGCTTTGATGGCCTCGTTCCCAGGGTCCTTGCTGTATGGATAGTCGGGGCCAAGCACCACCAGACGGGTATCGAGATCGTCCGGGATATCCGCTCCCGTGCGGGGCATAGGGTGAATGCGAGGGAAGTCTCCCCGCTTGGTGAGGCTTTCCCGCAGGCGTTTTTCCATCTCCATTGCCACCTTGTCAGGGTCTCGCTTCAGCTGATCGGCGCGGTCTTCGGCAAGCTTTGTCACCGTAGGCTGGGTCGAGTACCAGACCCGGGGGCCGTCCTGGTAAAGGTAGGTAGCTGTTGAGGCAAGGCGGCGGAGGGCGTCCCCGAAGACGGCGGGGGATTCCCCCGGGATTACACAGCCGAGTTTCACCCTTCTGTCTTCAATGCCGCGGTTAGCTACTCCCGAGGTGGGCGCCGATCCCATGTAGATCGTACGGGCCACCCGGCGGCAGGCGGCAAATTTGCCGAGGTTCGGCAACTCACCGTCAATTCGGAGTGGGAGAGCATTCGGGCCATCCACGTCCTTTTCAATCACCGGCACCCAGTTATCTGACAAGTAGCGTGTCAGTTCGAACTGCACCCTCTGATCATCGATCGGGATAAGAGAGGGCATGATCAGGGGGTTCCGATCCCCCTTCTCCCAGAGGGAATGGATGACCGAGGCCATCAGGCGCAGCACCCCCCGGGTGCGTTGGAATTTGACTAGGGTCGACCAGTCGGTATAGAGCCGGTCGAAAACTTCGGGATGGATCGGGTAGGCGGCCTTGAGGCGCTGCTCATATTCGGGGTCCCGGCATTCGGGCGGAAATTCCTGGTGCTGTGTCCGGTAGAGGTCAAAAAAACCGCGCGCGACTACATCGCGGTGTTTGAACTGCTCAGCGGTTACGAGTGGTTCGAAAAGGCGCCGCCTCACGATCTCGAAGCCCTCTTCAGCGCTTGCCGGCCGCCAGGAAGACTCGAGGCGCCCGACGACATTGCGGAGGCGGTCAAGGGCCTCTCGCCCGCGGACGCCTCCCACCTCGGCATCGTCAGCCCTGGCATGGGGCGATCCGGTGGTATCCGATGCCGGGATGCTGATCACGAGCAGGCAATTCCCAGCAAGTTTCGCCGATTCGGTCAGGACTTGCGCAAAAGAGAACTGCGTCTCGAACGTGCCCGCTGGAAGATCATCGTGGTCATGGAGCTGCCGTGCATAGGCGACCCACTCATCGATAAGAACCATCGAAGGGCCATACTCCTTGAGGAGTTCCCGGAGAACATCCCCGGGGCTCGTGGCTTTCTCATCGTCGGCGGCAATGCGCTGATAGGCTTTTTTCCCTCCGAGCTGCCAGGCAAGTTCCCCCCAAAGCGTCCGGATCACCGTCCCGTCAGGTTTTGTCACCGGGTTTCCGGGGGAGATTTTATTCCCTACGAGGACCACCCGATTTACGGCGGGCAGGGTTGTAATCCCTGCTTCCTTCATCACGGCGTCGATCCCGAGGAGGTTCCCTGGCGTTATGCCTGAGAAGAGGTGGTAGAGCGCCAGCATGGAGTGCGTTTTCCCGCCCCCGAAGTTTGTCTGGAGCTGTACAACCGGGTCACCTCCAATACCGCTCAGCCTTCTCACTGCACCGACCAGGAGTTCTTTCAGGCTGACCGTAAGATAGGTGCGTCTGAAAAACTCGGCCGGGTCCTTATACTCGGCTGTCCCCTCGCCCAGGTGCACCTGCCAAAGGTCAGCGGCGAATTCCGCCTGCTGGTATCGTCCGCTTGCCACATCCGGGTGCGGGTTTACCACTTCCCGCCAGGGTTTGAGGGCCCCCGTGGCCTGGGTTTCGATGGCCGTGCCGGCGCTTTTCCGCTTTTCTCCCCTTACCTGCTCATCGAAGCGCAGGCGGAGAAGCTCCATCTTCATCTTTTCAATATCAACGCTTTGCGGGGCGGACACCGCCGTCAGCAGGCGGCCGGCCGAGTCCATGACGCGGTAGGCATCGTCGCTCGAGAAGGCCTCCTGGTGGGCCCATTTGTTCCGGTAGTCCCTGAGCTCGCTTACCAGGCTGCGCTCGACCGGCCCGAGGGTCCTCCCGAAAACGCTATTCCAGGCTGCCCACATGAGCTTCAGGAGTGCTGCCACGTCCCACTGGCTAACGGATTTTCCGGCAAGCAGCCTGTCATCCCCCATGAAGTTAATGGTCTGGGCTTGTGCGCTCTCACGGTAGATGCTCTTCATTTCCCGCTCGATGAAAGGGGCAAGCCCCGCTTTGAGCATCTCCAGAGCCTTTCCGACACGTTCGTGGTTGGTCATGGCCATGGATTATTCCTCCAGGTAACTGGTCTGTTTCATCGCTGCGCCAGAGCGTTCCTGAGCCAGCCGGTTGATTTCCGGCCAACTCTGCACGAGCCCGTTGTAGGAAAGGGCCTCCTGCGCCCATTTCTTCCGTTCGCAGATGGTGTAAAGACGGTAGGCGAGTTCCCGCGCCCCTTCGGCTTTACTTCCAAGCCGGGCAACGAGCTCGGCCGCAGCAGGTTCGCCGCCAGTTTCTAGGGCTCCAATCAGATGGTGGACCATTTCCCAGACCGTCAGGCGCTTGTCCTGGGTCGGATCCCAGTCGGCCGGCAAATCGGCCGGTTTGAATAGATGCACCTTACCCCCTTTCGAGGCGAGGATCCCTGCGTCCACCATTCCCGCAACGCTGGTATTCTTCGCTTTCGAGAGGGTTTCGGCTACGCCGTATTCGCCCTCCCCAAACCGGTACTGTTCGAACCATGCCAAGGCCCAGCGGCTGTCGGAATCGAAGTCTCCTTCTTGCTCGGCTAAGACTTCGTCCAGTGTCTGGTTGATGAGGGCCAGGGCTTCTCGGACAGAAAGAGGCTTCCCTTCGGCATCGAGAACCTTGCCATAGCGGGTGTAAACGGCCATGCCGGGCCCAATGGCAGCCTGCGCCAGGTCCACCGGGGCGATGTTGCCGCGCTGGAGGAGTTTCAAGGCCACGGGCAATTCGGTTTTCAGGGCAGTCAGGAATTCGCGGCGGGTGGCGGTAGGGGCATCGGTTTTGCGTGGGCGGCAGACGAGAACGATGCTGGAAGCGAGAGCGCTCATATTTTTTTTTAAATTGCCTGTGTATTCGGTACGCATAGGCCAAGTTCCAGTTATAGAAAAACCGACTTGAATTAATGCATCAAGAAAGGTTTCCCATCCTGTTGATGCAGTTCCCTCTTTTTGTGTTTCGGATTGTTTAAAGGCGTAGAAAATTGTGGCTGGGAAAGCCGAATGAGACTGATTACCCATCTGACTCATCGCACTCTTCATTCCGTTTAGGAAGAAATACTCAGCATTTTCCTTATTTCCGTGGCGATAGGGGGTAGCCACCAGTTCCTTCGCTTTAGGCACAGCTAGAGTTGCAAAGAGTTGCGGGTAAATATTCTTGATAGAACGGCGTAGCCAAACATAGAAATAATCTGATAGGTCTGCGTAACCAATGTTATCATCAATGTCATTGACTTAAGAGAACGCTGATCATGTTTTTACTTGTAAATATAATAAATTATGCTATTATACCCTCAGTAGAAAAGGGGGCGTATATTACTTTTCAAGGAGGCGACATATGTTTACAG
>Ga0209164_1002298_pt1 | contig 20770 bp, 16 predicted proteins | sample MTBNYHSulfiMetaG_FD_187458 | JGI IMG/M metagenome (GOLD analysis project Ga0209164, IMG submission 187458) | Enrichment culture microbial communities from rom New York Harbor, USA that are MTBE-degrading - MTBE-NYH (New York Harbor Sulfidogenic)... | ecosystem: Environmental > Aquatic > Marine >... | reverse complement strand
CAGGACAAGGAAAAGCATGGGGAAGAGGGTGCGGTCCAGAAAGGCGGATTGAATCTTCATCCGGGGAACGTGGTTCACAGCGCAGACCCAGACGATGGCTGCAACTAGGCCGGGGAGGATGGAAACGGCGCCTGGAATTTTTGCAGGAAAGCCCAGGAAACCCAGGACCTTTGTCACGCCGGCGGTCAGTGCGATCACCCCGATGACCACCAGGATAGGCATCATTTCCCAGAGGAACTGCTTGAAGGAAGCCCAGGAGAAGTTCCCTGTTCCGTCGGCCCGAATTTTTCCCATGGGGCGAAGGATGAAGAGAACGCCTGCAATGACAGAGATGAGGGTCAGGGGGGCCATATAAAGGATATAAACCCAAGTTTCAACCTTGAGAAGGGCCACGGCCAGGACAACCCCAGGATACAGGGGCCACCAGTACTCCCAGACGTGCCTGAACCAGTAGTTGAGCAGGGTTTTTTGCTCTGGGGACACGCCTTTTCCGGAAAGGGAGGTTTCCACCAGGGGGGCGGAGAAGAGGGCGCCTCCGGGCATGGGAAGAAGCCCGATCATGGCGGTCATGACCGATCCGATGGTCCGGGGGTCCCGGGTCAGGCGGGTGAAGCTCTCCACGAGCCGGTGCATCTGTCCTGCGCTGTCCATGATCCTGCTCAGCACCAGGATGAGGCCTACGATCAGCACAAGACTCACGGTCTGAAAGCGGGTCATGCTCAGGAAGGCTGTTTGAAGCCAATGAAGAGGGTCCATTCCCATCCACAGCCCGAGCACCAGAGCGCCGAAGAGAAGGCTTAGACTGAGGTGCAGCCGAAACCGGTTGAGGCCCAGCACAACACCGAAGACGATGAGAACTTTAAGAAGAGCTGGAATGGGTGGAAACCTCCCTTTGAACCAGTGATCAGCCTTTATGACACGGAGATGTTAGAAAATGGCTGCCTTCAAAGCAAATGAAATATTTTGAATTAGTTGACAGGGTGGAAGAGAATGGTCCATGGCGTGAAGATGGGCTCTTGAAAAAATGGGATGTGTAGGAGTCACTTTCTTGGTCGCTTCATGATGACGGCGACGGAGCCGTAATGAGGGCCGGTAACCCCATTTAGGTCATGCTCGATATCTCCTAAGCTGCCTAGCTTGCTTGTCCATCTACCCGAAGCTACCTGTCTTGCGGCATGAGTGGGTTTCCCCGTTGAATCGTTGACATATATAGCAAGCTTTTCAAAGGATTTCTCAAGTTTTTCATCTTCACAAACCGCGTATCTCAATTCTTTAAATCACGGCAATTATCGTTGTTCTTTGCCCCAATTAAGCCATGCCTCAGTCATTGCGTAAATATCTCCTCTAGCTCCTGCCGGGACAGGGTCTTCCCCTGTTATCGATTTTAAGGCCCAAAATCAATGATTTGGTTTTTTGCTATGCCAGCGCAGCTTTTTCTTGTCCTTCGATGCCGCTTAGCCCAGTCGCTCAACGCCTTCATAGCCGAACCGAGGATGAAATTTGGCTCCACGCCTTCCAAGAATCCAGCCAAGACCGCAACCTTTCATGTCCCAGGCTCTTTTTTTGACCTACGCTACTTTGAACAGTTCGCGAAATGCCTGGAACCTTGTTGTCACTTCTTCTTGGATCGAATCCTGATGCGATTTTCATCTACGATGGCAAGCCCTTGTTCCAGGCGCTCCAGCAAACCGGACGTCAACAACCGTTCTGCCGGTTCCCTCACAGAAGCCCATCTTTGATCATGAAGTCGAAAAACTACAACACCCGCATGCGACCCTACGGGATAAGCACGGATATCGCCGAAATCCACATCATGGGTCATAAGCAACCGGTTTTCTCTTGTGGCTGTTTCCAAGACATGACGGTCGTCTTCTCCGGAAAGGCTTTCCTCAGGAACCGTTGCGACATTATGGCCCTCTGACCTCAAGAGGACGGCGAGAGAAAGAGGCATATTCTCATCGAGTTTGATTTTCATACTGTGACTTCCGTATGCAGCGGTTGCATCTCCTCTTCATGTGCAAGCCAGGCAGCATAACCCAGAGCCGCCCGAATATCTTCATCTTTGAGAGAAGGATATTCTTTCATAATGACCTTCACGTCCTCACCCGCCTTGAGGTAATCGAGGATGATTGAAACCATGATCCGCGTGCCCTTGATGCATGGTTTCCCATGGCAAACCATCGGGTCGATTGAAATTCTTTCTTGCCAGTCCATCTTACCCATTCTTGCCCTCCTAGCTGAAAAATGAGGTCAACGATGAAAAAATAACAAATTTTTCAGCATTTCGCAAAGCGGATCTGGTCTAAGCGCCGGGTTCAACGTTCTAATCTAACTGATGCAATACTTCTCAACCAGGCGTTCCATGCGGTAGTACTGAAGAAATGCGTGGAACCGCGGAGAGTGGAGAGGGTCCTCCCGGGTCCAGAAGAGATGGGAAGGGCAGCCACAGTCGGAGCACCCGAAACCCGGGACCGAGCCCTCCGAGAGGCTGCTCATGGCCGAAGCCATCTTGCATTCGAGGTCATCCGCGGACCGCACCGGAAGCGCTGCGTGAAAATCAGCCTGAGCCCTGAGATCGTCGATGTGCCAGAAGGTTTTTTTCCTGAGTCGCCTGTGTCTCTCGATGCGCGCCGAAAGGCCTCGCCTTGCAGACCCCACATACGTGTAATATCCCCCGGCCAGAGAGAGGTCCCCCAAACTCCCGACCCGGATGATCTTTTTCTTAGGGAGCCTGAAAATGACGAGGTAGGCCCCCCGGTCATGGGCTTCCTTTTCCACCGCCTTCCACAGAACCTTGACGATCTTTGCCTCCGATGCACGGAAAGACAGATCTCGGCGCCACCTCACGGCAACAGGGATAACAGCAACCCTGTCTCTTACTGCAAGGAGGGTTTTGGCAAACTCGAGATCCGTGTGAAAGTCGGGCATGAAGACCTCCGCCTTGGGCCAGTGAATCACGAACACTACGGCCGAAGGGGTGTCGGTGCCGGCAAGACGGGCCAGTTCTTCCAGGTGCTTTTTGCCCCTGGCCGTGACTGCGTCCGGAAACATGGCGGTTCTGTGGCTCAAAAGGGTGCAAGACTTTACCTCAACGACAAGGTTTTGAGATCCATTGCGCAGGAGAAAATCGAACCGGCTGTTTCCCATCGTGACTTCCGAACGGACGACATCGAAGCCCCTCAGATCGGGAATTGCCTTTTCCTCCATCAGAAAACGGGCCACATCGTTGGTCTTGTGCGTGTGAAGAACCACGGGATGCCCTTCTCTTTCCACGGCAACGGCCGTATAGCTAAGATTCCGTCCCGGAACGACGCTTTTCTCCAGATAGATGGGAACCCCCGGAAAGAGCAGTTCCTGTAACCGCCCCGGGTTGGGCAGGAAGGCCTTCACCTTCTTACCTGCCAGTTCACAGACCACGGTGAAGCGGTTGGGTCGGGAGATGAAAGAGGACGTCTTGGTCGGCCCGAAGAATTTCATCAGAGGAGCGATCTTTTCATATCGATCAGGTCCAGGTCATAACCCACGGCAAAACGCTTGCCCTGGACGACGAGAAAAAGGGTTCCGCCCTCTTTCCATGCCAGGTCGCAGAGGACCTTTTTACCGCTCTTGAAATAAACCGTCAAGGGCCGATGATGACCGGGTGGAGCTTCGGCCCTGGTTTTCTCGGGCGAATAACCGCGATCCTGTTTGACCCGGACTTCCACGAGAGTGTTGTCGACAAGGGATGCTTCAAGTCTCACGGCCGGGCCCCTCAGGGCGTTGACCGGCGAGGCATGCACAGCCAGGGATCGCAGGTAGTTCGCGGGCAAAGCAAAATGAGCCGGGCCCAGAAAAGCGGTGGCAATGCCGACCACCTGCCCAGAAACATTGAAAACAGGGCCGCCGCTGAAGCCGGGGAGGATGGCGGCCGATACCTGGATCAGGGTGAGATGGCCCGCCTTTCGCAGGTGGGTGATCGCCCCTGAAGACAGTTTCCTTTCCTGTCCCGGTGCGTTTCCTATGACAAGAACATGCTCTCCTACAAGAACCTTGTCTGAATCTCCAAGGGTGAGAGCAGGGGTGTTTCGAAAAGAAGTTTGGGCGACGACCAGATCCACTGCGGGGTCGGCATGGGTAATCTCAAGCACTTCCCCTCGCTCCCCTTTCACGTTTTGGACCATGACTTTTGATGCCTTTTCCAGAACATGGTAGTTGGTGGCCAAGGAGCCCCGGTTGTCTATGAAGAATCCGCTCCCTGAGCCGACCGTCCGGCCTGCCTCGTCCAGGGCCGTGATTTTCGCCACCGCAGGCGCGGCGCGCTCATAGATCTCCGAAATGGACCCTTGGGCATGGACTCCGGGCAAACCGACGGAAACAAGCAGAAGCAGGGAAAGCAGCGCTGATGCAAGCATTCTGGGCATGGATGGACCGCCGTCACGAGAGCTTTGGCTATGAGTCATTGGCCAGGATGCCTAATTTTTGCGCATTTTACGCAAATCGTCAATAGGCAACAACGCTCGCTCCGCTCACGCCTGCCCTTTCCATCTTTCCTCGTTGACTGGGTCGGGGCCTCCAACTATATTCCGTTCATGCCTTCGCAAGACCCCATTGCAATGATCCTGGGCAGCGGCAGCGCCCTCGGCCGGTGGATCGAAAACTTCGAGGTCCGCCCCTCCCAAATGGAGATGGCCGGGCTCATCCGGCGCGGCCTTGACAAAAAAAGCAACGTCCTCATCGAAGCGGGAACAGGGACGGGCAAAACCCTCGGATACCTTGTTCCCCTCGTGCTGGCCGGAAAGAAGACCGTTATATCCACGGGTACAAAAAATCTTCAAGAGCAGATCATCTTCAAAGACATCCCTCTTCTGAGCAAGGCCCTTGGAAAAGAGGTGGACGCCATGATGATGAAAGGGAGGAAGAACTACCTGTGCCTGCACCGCTTTCACCAATATTTTACCAGGCCCAAGATGGGAGAACAGGAAGCCAAAAGGAAAATGGATCAATGGCTTGCGGACACGACCTTCGGGGACTTTGCGGAAATGGCCTGGATGCGGGAGGATGATCCGCTGCGGGATGCGGTTTCCTCGTCTTCCGATCAGTGTGTGGGGCCGGAGTGCCTTCACTGGGACGAGTGCTTTTTGAATCATTTGAGACAGAACGCGCTCCAGGCTCAAATCGTGATCGTGAACCACCACCTTTTTTTTGCGGACCTCATGGTCAAGAAAGGGGGTTTCGGTGAAATCATCCCCCGCTTCCAGGTCGCGGTTTTCGACGAGGCCCATACTCTGGAGGAGATCGCCACCACGTACTTCGGCAAGAGCCTCAGCACGAATCAACTCCTGGAGCTTGCAGCCGACCTTGAAAGGGAGCTGGATCAACTGCGTGGAAGGGAACGAAAGGAGATTCAGAAAAACCTGGATAGGATCCGGTCCGGTTCCGAGCGTCTTTGGGAGCTTTTCCGGGAAGGGGAGGACCGGGGGCGATTGGCGAATGAAACCATGAAGGTGTTGGAAGGCGGGGTTTGCCACGAAATCCGAAGAGCTCTGGGCTTCATTCAACAGAAATCAGGCTTTGAAGGGTCCGGGTCTGCGAGCCGCCAGGCCCTTGCAGAGAGGGCGGGAGATCTGAGCGAAAGGCTGGAGGGGATCCTTGCCACCTGCGAGCCGGGCTGGTTGAAATGGTATGAGAAACGAAAAAAAACCCTGGTCCTTCACGCCTCTCCTCTCGACATCTCGCAAAGCATGAAGGAGTGCCTTTATGAAAAGGTCAAGACCCTGGTGTTCACCTCTGCAACCCTTTCAACAGCAGGAAACTTTGAGTACTTTCGTTCGAGGCTGGGGCTGGAAGAAGAGGTGCTGCAGGGGATTTACCCCTCCCATTTTAATTTCAAAGAGCAGTCGCTCCTGTATGTGCCCGGAGACCTTCCCCTTCCCCAGGAAGCGTCTTTTGTAAACAAGCTGGGACAGAGGATCGAGAAAATCCTGCGGATTACCGCCGGTCGCGCGCTCGTGCTCTTCACCAGCTATCATAATTTGAACGCCGTTTATGACTACCTCAAAGAAAGGATCCCCTATACGCTCTTCAAGCAGGGAGAGGCCCCCAGGAACACCCTTCTTGAAGCGTTTAAAACAGACACCCATTCCGTGCTTCTCGCCACAGGCTCTTTCTGGCAGGGCGTGGACGTTCCGGGGGAAGCCTTAAGTTGCCTCGTCGTGGACAAGCTCCCCTTTGAATCGCCCGGCGATCCCCTTGTGGCCGCTCGCATCGACCTGGTCCGAAGCCGCGGCGGGAACCCTTTTATGGAATACCAACTTCCGGCCGCCATCATCGCCCTCAAACAAGGTCTGGGCCGGCTGATCAGAAAGAGTTCCGACCGGGGCGTTCTCTCGGTCCTGGACGTGAGAATGATACGGAGCCGCTACGGCCGGTTCTTTTTTGAAAGCCTTCCGGAAATCCCCCTGACCCAAAGCCTGGAAGACTTAAGGCGCTTCTTTGAAGTGGATTGAAGACTTAGCGCAAAAAGAGCAGGGAAAAGCAACCACGAAAGCACCCCGGTGAAATATGATCGTTCATTTCACGGGGCAGGTGACAGAAGGAAAGCGCGAAAAAGGGCGTTCTTTCGTGTTTTGGTGGTGAGGTCTTTTTTCTTCTTGAGCTTTGAAACCCCTTTGCCTATAGTCCCCCCATCCCAAATCAAAGAAGAAAACCCATGGCACCCAAACCCTGGAAAGTGCTTTCAAGTGAGGTCAACAAGTCTTTCCGCATCTTCAATCTCCGCACGGACCGGGCCTATTCGCCGCGAACCCAGGCTGCTCACGATTTCTACATCCTCGAGTCCACGGACTGGGTGAACGTGATCCCGGTCACAGCCCAAGGGGAGGTCGTCCTCATCCGGCAGTACCGCCACGGCACGAGAGAGGTGACCCTTGAAATCCCCGGAGGCATCGTGGAGCCCGGAGACACACCGGAGACGGCGGCGCGGCGGGAGCTGGTCGAGGAGACAGGCTTCAAAGAAAGAGAGATGATTCTCCTGGGCAGCGTTCATCCCAATCCGGCCTTTTTGACAAACCGCTGTTTCACCTATCTGGCCAGGGACGTGGTCAGGGTGCAGATCCAGGAGCAGGACGACAAAGAGGATATCGAGGTGGAAGTGAGGTCCCTGGGAGAAATCCCTCGTCTTATCCGGCAGGGAGAGATCACCCACGCTCTTGTCCTGGCCGCTTTTTACCGCTACTACCTGGAGTACCTTCCCGGTCTGAAAGCGGTCTGAGCTTGATCCAAAAAAAGCATCCTGAAGAAAAAGAAGACCTATTCTGGGTTGATCTTTTCATCCCTGTCAGGGATAATGAAAGCACTGGGCGGTTCATGGGCCCTGAGGATGATTGCCCAGGAAGAAAAAGGGCATCTGTTGATCATGGGCGGATTTTCAACGGGTGTTGTTGCAATGTGACTGAAGGAGCGGGATAGAACAAGTGAACATGGCCGGGCAGAGGCGCACGGATCTCTCTGTATTGTTGCTTCACAACCTGGACGGTGGCTGGGAGCCCTCGGACCTGGAAAAGGCTGTGGAAGAGATCGACGCCCTGGAAAAGGCCATTCGGGCTGAAGGCCATGTTGTGACGAATGTCCCGATCTATGATTCGGACCTGGCCTCGCGCTTGAGAGGCTTTCACCCGAGCAGGCACATCGTGTTCAACTGGTGCGAAGGCTTCCCGGGGATTCCCTTCAGCGAGGGTTTGGTGGCAGCGTCCCTCGAATCCCTCGGCTTTGTCTACACCGGGTCGACGCCCGAGGTCCTGGCCTTGAGCTGGGACAAGGGCAGGGTGAAGCATCTTTTGAACCATTCAGGGGTCCCAACCCCTGCGTGGCGGCTCTATCATGATCTTCGAACCGATGGGTGGGGGACTTTTCCGGCTATCGTGAAGCCGGCTCGAGAACACGCCAGTTCCGGGGTGACCAGTGACGCTGTGGCGCTCAACCCCGAGAAGCTCAGGGCCCGGATTGCTTATGTCCTGGAAAATTTCCACCAGCCTGCGCTGGTGGAGGATTTTATCGACGGTCGCGAGTTCCATGTGTCGCTTTGGGGAAATAGTTCGGTGGAGATGCTGCCTCCGGCAGAGATGGATTTTTCGGCCTTCAAAGATGTGCAGGATCGCCTTTGCACCTTTGATTCCAAGTTCAAACCGGGATCGCGGCACTATGATCAAATCCGGTTGAGTCTTCCGGCATCGCTCGAGCAGGAGGAATTCGAAGCCCTGGAGCAGGTGGCGCAGGCGGCTTACCGCGTCATGGGCTGCCGGGATTATGCTCGGCTGGACATCAGGCTCCGTGACGGGGTTTTCTATGTCTTGGATGTAAATCCCAACCCGGACATCAGCTCAGATACCAGTATGGCCGGTGCCGCCGAGGTGGCCGGGTATTCTTACGGAGCGATGCTGAGCAAAATGGTCCATCTTGCCGCTCATCGCCATCCTGTGCTCCATCCTCAGGAGTTGTAGGGCCCGCCGTTTTGCCGTGTAAGGATGTTGAAATGAAACCATATGAACAGGGCGCACTGGACGGGTTATGCGCCGTTTACAGCATTGTCAATGCCGCGCGCATCGTATCAGGGATCGGCGAGGAGGAGTCCAGGGAGTTGTTCAAGGAAATCATTCTTTACCTGGAGAGAACCAATGATCTGGCCAAGATCCTCACAGAGGGGATCGGGTTAAAAACCATCGGCGGCATTTTCGTGGACGTGGTGGGAGACAGGATCAGGAATCGGATGATGCCCTTCAAGCAATATCCCGAGACCCCTCTGGATGAATTCTGGAACGAAATGATGGGCTTCCTCAATGGAGGTGGGCCCAGGGCCATCCTGATCGGGCTTGGCGGCCCCATGTGGGATCACTGGTCGATCGTGGAATCGATCACGGAAAAGCAAATCCGATTTTTTGATTCATACAAGCTCAAGAGGCTGAACCGGAGCCGGTGTGCCACCATGCGAAGCACGGCCTCGCGGCCCCACTTGATTTCTCCCACCCACACGTATTTTCTTTCGTGAACCAGGGGTGACCGGTTCAGGGTTCAGCGTTCCGTGTTGAAAAACGCAGAAACGTCTTTTGTTAAGGGATTGCGCACTCATCGTGCTTATAGCGGCTTAAGATCCATTGGGTGAAGTTGAGTATCTTAGAGTTGATGAATATGGGATGCAGCTTTACGCAGTTATAACCTTTGAACCCTGAACCCCCAACCTGGAACCGATCATTTCAGGGTGAATCAAGGAAGGAATTGGCTCTCATGTCTGAAATTCACGGTTTCACAAGGCTTGCACAAAGAGAGATCCCGGAACTTCGCACCAAGGCGGAGCTTTTTCGCCACAGCCGGACGGGGTGTGAACTCCTGTCCCTGATCAATGACGACGAGAACAAGGTCTTTGGGATCGCTTTTCGAACCCCGCCTACGGACTCCACGGGGGTGGCCCATATCCTGGAGCACTCGGTCCTGTGCGGCTCCCGGAAATATCCTCTGAAGGAACCCTTTGTGGAGCTTCTGAAGGGTTCTCTCAAAACCTTTCTCAATGCCATGACCTATCCGGACAAGACTTGCTATCCCGTAGCCAGTCAGAATGTCCAGGATTTTTACAACCTCATCGATGTTTATCTGGATGCGGTTTTTTACCCCCGGCTCGACCCTCACATCTTCCAGCAGGAGGGCTGGCATTTTGAGCTTGAAAGACCGGGCGCTCCTTTGACGTACAAGGGGGTTGTGTTCAATGAAATGAAGGGGGCCCGTTCGTCGCCGGACAATCTTCTTGCAGAGTATTCCCAGCGGTCCCTGTTTCCCGACACGCCCTATGGCTTTGACTCGGGAGGGGACCCCCTGAAGATCCCGGACCTGAGCTTTGAGCAGTTCAAGGCCTTTCATGAGAAGTATTATCATCCATCCAACGGGCGTATCTTTTTTTACGGGGATGACGATCCTCAAGAGCGCTTGCGCCTGGTCCATGAGTATCTGAAGGAGTTCGATCTCAAAGAGGTGAATTCGACCGTTCCGATGCAGCAGCCTCTGAACGCGCCCAGAACCCTGGTGAAAGCGTTTGCATCGGGGGGCGCCGGGGGAGAGTCCGCCAAAGGCATGGTCACGGTGAACTGGCTTCTTGAACAGACCTGCCGGGTGGAATGGAACCTGGCTTTTCACATGCTCGAGTACCTCCTGCTGGGCATGCCCGGTTCACCCCTGCGCAAGGCGCTTATAGATTCCAACTACGGAGAGGACCTGGCCGGGGAGGGTCTCGGGAGCGACCTCAGGCAGATGTATTTTTCCGCCGGCCTGAAGGGGATAGACCCTGAAAAGGCTGAACTAGTGCAGGCCCTGATCTTCGACACCCTGAGACGTCTTGTGAAAGAGGGCATCCACCCCCACACCATCGAGGCCGCAATCAACACGACCGAGTTCGTTCTGAGGGAGAACAACACCGGGAGCTACCCTCGAGGCTTGCTGATCATGCTTCGGTCGCTGACCACATGGCTGTACGGGGAGGACCCCCTGTCCCTTGTTGCTTTTGAAAGACCGCTCAAAGAATTGAAAGAGCGCATCGCCCGCCGGAAGCGTTTCTTCGAGGAGATGATCGATCAATACCTGGTTCAAAATACTCACAGGACCCTCCTGCTCCTGAAGCCGGATCCCGAATTGTCCGCAAAACTGGAGGCAGCCGAGCGGGAGCGGCTGGACAGGGCCGCACATTCCATGACCCCGGCGGAATTGCAGGGGCTGGCAGCCGACACCGTCACCTTGAGGCGGATGCAGGAGGCCCCGGATCCCCCTGAAGCCCTGGCCGCCGTCCCCACGCTGAAAATCCGGGACCTGAGCCGGGTGAACAAGAAAATCCCTCTGGCTCTCTCTCAGGAAAAGGGCGCGCAGATCGCCTATCACGATCTGTTTACCAGCGGGGTCGCCTATCTGGATATCGGCTTTGACCTGCACAGCCTGCCTCAAAAGTTTGTCCCCTACCTTTCTCTTTTGGGTCGCGCTTTTCTTGAAATGGGAACCGAGGAGGAGGATTACGTCATCCTGACGCAGCGGATCAGCAGAAAGACGGGCGGCATCAGGCCCCTTCATCAAACCTCTATGAAGAAAACCGGTCGGGGGTCCACAGCCCGGCTCTTTTTTCGCGCCAAGGCCATGGTGGAGCAAACCCAGAGCCTCATGGACATCCTGCAGGACGTGCTCCTGAAAGTCCGCCTGGATAACCGGGAACGCTTCAGGCAGATGGTCTTGGAAGCCAAGGCCAGGCAGGAGGAGATGCTGGTGCCTTCAGGCCACCAATTCGTGGGCCTTCGACTTCGAGCCCATTTCAACGAGGCGGATTGGGCGGCGGAACGGATGGGAGGGATCAGCCAGCTCTTCTTTCTCAGGGAACTGGCGAAGGCCATTGATGAGCGATGGCCTTCCGTGCTCGCCGATCTGGAGGAAATGAAAGACCTTCTGATCAACCGAAGGGGCATGCTGGTCAATGTCACGCTGGATGAGGCGGGCTGGACCCGCTTTCAAGGGCCGGTGAGGGAATTTCTGGAAACACTGCCGGCTCGGCCCGCTGAAAAACACACGTGGATCATGGATCCGACCGATGGACACGAGGGCCTGACCATTCCAAGCCGGGTCAATTACGCGGGAAAGGGCGTGGACCTTTACAGCGCAGGATACCCCTTCCATGGGTCGGCTCACGTTATCACCCGGTATCTGCGCAATGCCTGGCTGTGGGAAAAGGTGCGTGTCCAGGGAGGCGCATACGGCGCTTTCAGTGCCTTTGACCGGCTTTCAGGGGTTTTCACCCTGGTGTCCTACCGGGACCCCAACCTTATGAAGACGCTGGACGTTTTTGATGACTCGGCCCGTTTCCTGGAGCATATCGACCTGAGCCGGGAGGAATTGACAAAGGCCATTATCGGCACCATCGGGGATATGGATCAGTACCTCCTGCCGGATGCAAAGGGCTTTATCTCTCTGGTCCGCTATCTGTCAGGAGAGACGGACGAGGAACGGCAGAAAATACGGGAAGAGGTCCTTGAGACGACCGTTTCGGATTTCCGGTCCTTCGGGAAGGTTCTCAAAGGCGCCCTGGCCGAAGGAGTGGTCAAGGTGCTCGGCGCCGAAAGCGCAATTCAGGAAGCGTCCGCGCGCGAGCCTGGATGGCTGAAGGTTCTCAAGGTCCTTTAAATCTATTCGTCGGGGCTGCGGACTTTTTGCCGGGCCTGCTTGGTTTTCCCCCGTTGAACCTTTGTTTCCAGGCGCCTCAGCCGAGAAGCCCTGGTGGGTTTGGTCTTGATTCTTTTTCTGGGTTTCTTGGCGGCTTTTTGCAGGAGCTCGATGAATCGCTGCATGGCATCGCGACGGTTCTGCTCTTGCGTCCGAAAACGGCGTGCATCAATCACCAGGATGCCTTCTTTGCTCAGCCGTTTGCCGGCAAGGCGGACCAGCCGTGCCCTCACATCCTCGGGAAGGGAAGAAGAGGCGCCTGCGGGAAAGCGGAGCTGGACGGCCGTGGCCACCTTGTTGACATTCTGCCCTCCAGGACCTGAAGCGCGAATGAAATCCCATTCAATTTCAGCTTCGTCAACCGCTATGTCGGGTGTGACATGGATCATGGTCTATCCTTACCTCGTTTCCCTCATAATTGAAATAGTGGAATAGGGGAGGAATGGTTCACGGTACACGGCTTACGGCGCAGGGTAGCAGAAAACACATCTCTGAGGGAGCAGGCCAAGCTGGGACAAAAACGCTGAAAAGTTGCCTATTCCTTTTTCTGGACCTTGCGCTTTTTGAGGGCTATCATGGGTGCCTGTGGTTTTGCGCTGCGGAATTGAAAGCATGATCCATGGGAAACAAGGAGGAAAAAAATGAAAACATGCCGACTGCTTGGCGGGTTGTTGTTTCTGTTTCTGAGTGTTCTGAATCCCCTCCCCTTGGTGGAGGCGAAGATGACGCTCAAGCTGGCCACCGTGACGCCCCCGCACCATGCCTACGCTGTGGGCGCCAATGAGTTCGCCCGTTTGATTGAGCAAGGAACCGGGGGCGAGGTGATCGTCAAGGTTTTTGCAGGAGGTCAACTGGGCGCGGGCGAGCGGGAGCTGTTGGAAGGGTTGCAGGTGGGAACCATAGATCTGGCGGTGACGGCCACAGGGCCGATCTCCAACTTTGTGGAAAACATGGGCGTCGTGGACCTGCCTTTTCTTTTCCCCGGGTATGAAGAGGTGGACAAGGTCCTTGACGGGCCCGTGGGCGCGAGATTGCTCGGGGAACTGGCATCGGTGCACATCAAGGGGCTTGCCTTTTTTGAAAACGGGTTCAGGAATTTTACCAACTCCAGGAGGGCGTTGCGCATGCCGGAGGATTTCAGGGGACTCAAGCTTAGAACCATGGAGAACCCCATCCACCTTGCCTCTGTGCGCCAGCTCGGGGCCCAGGCTGTTCCCATGAGCTGGGGGGAGGTGTACACGGCCCTGCAAACCAGAGTGATCGACGGCCAGGAAAACCCCATCGCCATCATTTACGCCTACAAGATGAGCGAGGTGCAGAAGTACCTGACCTTGAGCGGGCATTTTTACTCGCCGGCCCCTCTCAGCATGAGCCTGAAAAAATACAACGACCTGAAGCCCGAGTGGCAGGTCCTCTTCAGGGAGGCCGCCCTCAAGGCGGCCTCCTTTGAAAGAAAGCTGATCCGGGACAACGAGAACCGGCAACTGGAGGAACTCAGAAAGGCGGGCATGGAAATCAGCACCGTGGATAAAGCCCTTTTTGTGGAGGCCATGGCGCCTGTTTACGATAAGTTCTATGAAAAGTACCCCGAGTGGAAAGGGATCGTGGAGCAGATGAGAAAGTAACTTTGGTATCAGTTTAGCTCTTTCAAAAACCTCTGAGCCTCAATCACAGTTTCATAGAGCTAAGTGATGCTAACTTTTGAGCTTGTTGAACATCCCGTCAGGACGATGAATCGGATCAGCGATGCTTTGAATCGGTTGTGCGAATACGCGCTGGTGGTTTTTTTGGCCGCCATGACGGGGGTCGTGTTTCTCGAAATCCTTTTCCGTTATCTCCTTCATCTCCCCCTGTTCTGGACAGCGGAGTTCGCACGCTACTGCCTTGTATGGTCATCCCTTCTCGGCGCGACGATCGCTTTCAAAAGGGGAGAACATATCGCCGTCACGATTTTTCTGAATCGGTTGCCCCTTCGCTCTCGCCGGGTTATGACCGCGATGGCCGAGATCGGGGTGGCCGTTTTTCTTTTGGTGATTTTTTGGGGAGGGATCCATCTGATCCTGATCACAAGCGGCCAGCTCAGTCCGGCCCTTCGAATCTCCATGGCGATCCCCTATTCGGCCCTCCCCATGGCTTCGGCCGTGATGCTGATCCATGTTGCGGACAGGGCGCTGCGGTTCCGGCGCTTCAAGGGGAAAGCCGCAAGCTGAGAAAAAGGCGGTCGCGACCATGGTCCTCCTGATTCTGATTATCGCCTTCCTTTTCTTTCTGCTCATCGGGGTCCCCGTCGCCTTTGTCCTGGGACTCACCCCTCTGGTTGTGTTTGTCCTTCAGGGGGAGACGCCCCTGGTGTTGCCGGCCCAGCGGATATTCACGGCCATGGACACCCCCATCCTCATGGCTGTCCCCTTCTTTATCCTTGCCGGAAACATCATGAGTGCGGGAGGCATGACCCGGCGTCTGGTGCGATTCAGCAGCCTGGTTTTGGGGACCTTTCGGGGAGGTCTGGCTTACATCAACGTCGCCATCAGCATGGTCTTTGCCGGCATCACAGGCGCGGCCGTGGCGGACACCAGCGCGGTGGGGTCCATCCTGATTCCGGCCATGAAAAAAGAAGGGTACCCGGCCGACTTCTCGGCTGCGGTGACGGCCACGTCTTCCACCATCGGACCCATCATTCCCCCTTCCATCCCCTTCATCATTTACGGGGTGCTGGCCGAGGTTTCCATTGCCTCCCTCTTTCTTGCCGGATTCTTGCCCGGTGTGCTTCTGGGGCTGTTTCAGATGGGGGTGGTCTGGAGCGCTGCAAAGAAGCACGGATACGGCAAAACAACGAGACCGAAGGAGGGCGAGGCTTTTCGGGTCCTTGTGGATGCGGCCCTTGTGCTCATGATGCCTTTCATCATCCTTGGGGGAATCCTGAGCGGGGTTTTTACGCCCACGGAAAGCGGTTGTATCGCGGCCTGTTATGCCGCGGTAGTGAGCGTTTTGGTCTACAGGGATGTTCGCATCAAGGATCTGCCCGCCCTTTTGGTAAAGACGGGTGCGACGAGTTCTCTGGTCATGCTGGTGATTGCAACCGCGAGCATTTTCTCGTGGCTCCTGGCGAGCGAGGAGATCCCTCAGGTGGTGGCGGCGAAGATCCTCGGGGTGACCGACGACAAATGGCTGATCCTGCTCCTCCTGAACGGGATTCTGCTGGTCATCGGAACCTTCATGGAGACCACGGCGTCTCTCATTATCTTAACGCCCATTCTCCTGCCGCTCATGATCACGATCGGGGTCGACCCCCTTCATTTCGGGGTCATCATGGTCTTGAACCTCGTGATCGGCCTGACGACCCCCCCTGTGGGAGTGTGCCTCTTCATTGCCTGTTCCATTGCAAAGATCCCGCTTGAAAGGCTTGCCCGGGCGATTGTCCCGTTCCTGGCGGCATCCATTGCCGTGCTGTTGATTTGCACCTACTGGGAGGGTCTCGTCATGGCGGTGCCGAGGTTTTTCGGGTACAAGGGCTTGGCGCCGTAAGAGTCACCGCAGGCTTATGGGGGAGCCGGAGCAGCGCAGCAGATGGGCGTTTTTCAGCAGCCTGCTCGTATTATGTCTCAAAAATTGTGTGTCGTTTTGATATTGTTTCGAATTTCGGATTTCGCCTCGCTGTAGCGTTTACGCATAGGCGGGTGCTTCGAATTTCCGTGTCTCCAGAAAGTGGGTTAAATAGAAAGCCCAATTCAATGATCTAAAATTGCCATTTTCAAGTGCACAACTTTTGAGACACGGTACTAGGCTCTGGTCAGATGCCGGTACTTGATTCGATGCGGCTGGGAGGCCGCTTCCCCGAGCCTGGCGCGTTTGTCCGCTTCATATTCGGTGAAGTTGCCGTCAAACCAAAGGGCCCTGCTTTCGCCTTCGAAGGCAAGAAGGTGGGTGACGATCCGGTCAAGGAACCAGCGATCATGACTGATCACAAGGGCGCACCCGCCGAAGCTCTCCAGAGCCTCCTCCAAGGCCCGCATGGTATTGACGTCCAGATCGTTGGTGGGTTCATCGAGAAGCAGCACATTGGCGCCGGACTTGAGCATCCTGGCCAGGTGGACCCGGTTTCGTTCCCCGCCGGAGAGAAGACCGACCTTTTTTTGCTGGTCCGTACCGGAAAAGTTGAAGCGCGCCACATAGGCCCTCGAGTTCACTTCGCGGGCGCCGAGCCGAATGGCGTCCTGCCCTTCGGATATGGCCTCCCAGATGGTCTGCTCGGGCTTGAGAACATCACGGCTCTGGTCCACGTAAGCCATTTGGACCGTATCCCCGACCCTGACAACGCCGGCGGTGGGTTGCTCCTGCCCGGTGATCATCCTGAAAAGTGTAGTCTTGCCCGCCCCGTTCGGTCCGACCAGGCCCACAATAGCGCCGGGAGGGATGGAGAAGGAGAGGTCTTCGATGAGGAGACGATCCCCGTAAGCCTTGGTGAGGTGTTGGGCCTCGATCACCAGGTTCCCAAGCCGCGGTCCTGGAGGAATGTAAATCTCCAGATCTTTTTCTCGTTGCTCTCCCCCCTCTCCGACCAAGGTTTCGTAAGCGTTGATGCGGGCTTTTGATTTGGTATGTCGCCCTTTGGGGGACATGCGGATCCATTCCAACTCGCGCTGAAGCGTCTTTTGCTTTTTGCTCTCGCTCTTCTCTTCCATCCTGAGCCTGGTCTGCTTCTGTTCCAGCCAGGAACTGTAGTTTCCCTTCCAGGGAATGCCTTCTCCCCGATCCAGTTCCAGGATCCATTCCGCCACATTGTCGAGGAAATAGCGGTCATGGGTGACGGCGATGACCGTGCCGGGATAGCGCTTGAGATGTTGCTCCATCCAGGCCACGGACTCGGCGTCAAGATGGTTTGTGGGTTCATCGAGGAGAAGGATGTCCGGTTTGCGGAGAAGAAGTCGGCAAAGGGCGACCCGACGCCTTTCCCCGCCCGAGAGGATCTTGACCTGAATCTCTCCGGAGGGGCAGCGAAGGGCGTCCAGGGCCATTTCAAGGCGTGAATCCAGATCCCAGGCATCCAGGGCGTCGATTTTTTCCTGCACCTCTCCCTGGCGCTCGATGAGGCGGTTCATTTCCTCTTCGGACATGGGATCTGCAAATTTCTCGTTGATGCGGTTCCATTCATTGAGCAGGTCCACCGCCTCCTGCACGCCCTCTTGCACGATCTCTTTGACCGTTTTGGTGTTGTCGAGTTGCGGTTCCTGCTCCAGGAACCCGATGGCGTATTCGGGAGAAAGAATGGTCCGGCCGTTGAATTCCCTGTCCGCGCCGGCAAAGATTCTCAGCAAAGAGCTCTTGCCTGAGCCGTTCAGACCCAAAACCCCGATTTTGGCGCCATAGAAATAAGAAATGGAAATGTCCTTGAGCACGGGTTTCTTGTCATAGTACTTGCTGACCCGGATCATGGAATAGATGACTTTGTTCGACTCTGTGGCCATGGGCTCGGAAAGCCTCCTTTAGGTCGCTGTAGAGGATGCTGATAGCATAACCCTCGTTCTTTGAAAAGGACAAATGTGAAATCCGGTATCCCTTGAATTTCACGAAGATGTGATGAGGATCAAGGCTCTTTTTCTTTCCCTCCAGGGCCGGATATCCCTGCACTCCGGTCATGAACTCCTGATCCATTGCCCCTGCAGGGTGCGCAGGGACGGCGCCTTGGTCATGACGCGAAAGAAGAGGTCCGGCTGAAATCGCGGGAGCGGCTTGAGGCCCATTGGGGTATGGGCGTAGAGGCGCTTGTCGATAAGGAGGCTTTTCAGGAGTGCCGCCCCGATTTTCTCCCGCGATCCCTTCTCTTCTGCGGCATCCAGGGCCTCCTGCATCGTCACCGCCTCCTTTTCGAAGTGGAGGCCTTTGAGGAAATTAAGGATCCTTACGGTCACAAAGAGGGTGTAAAGGTCGTCCCGGCAAAAGCGGCCGGTCTCGACGGCCATGGCTGTGGAGCGTGCCTTGAACCAATCCTCCGGTGTCATTTCCGGGAAGGTTTGCGCCAAGGGGCAGCCGGGTGAAAGATAAAACACGGAGGCGCCGATGAGAACCGGCAGGGTCGCCAAAAGCGCCATGGTGTGGACCATGTCTTCAAGACTCTCGAGAGGAAGGCCCAGGATTTGATAGGAAACGATATGAAAGCCGAGGTCATGGGCGGCGGACACGACAGCAAGAAACTTCTCCAGGCTGTGGGGGCGCCCGATCGCTTCGAGCACGGACCGATTGGTGCTCACAAGGGACAAATCCAGATGCCTGAACCCTGCCTGAGCCATGAGCATCAGGATCTCGGCATCCAGGCTGAGATAGGAGAGGCCGTTCATGGCCAGGAGTTCCACCTCTCCCTGCGGGAAGTCATGGATAGCGGCTTGCAGAATCTTCTTAAAATCCTCTCTTTCGAAGCTGAGGTTGTCGTCCTCGAAGTCGAACGTTCTGTAACCCTCCTCGTAGCGGGAGCGCATTTCTTCGATCACCTTACCAAGAGAACGTCTCCGGTAAGCCGGTCCAAAAGTGGTCCGCACCGAACAAAAAGCGCAGCGGTGAGGACACCCTCTCGAGGTGGTAATAAAGCAGAGGCGCCTGCCCTTGAAGCGGTACAATCCCTTGTCCAGATCGGAGAAATCAGGGGGAGGCAAGGCGTCCAGGGGATAGTTTTCTGCCATGGGATTGAGAAGAGCCCGGCCGTGGCGCTTGAATCCAAGGTTTGGAACGGCTTGCAGGGAACCGCCCGATCCGTGGATTTTCAGGAACTCCACCAGGGGTTTTTCTCCCTCTCCCCGGATGATAAAATCCACGTTCGGGTCGTTCAGGGCCGAAAGGGGCGATGCGGAAACATGGGCCCCTCCCATGAGAACCGGGACAGGGCAATGCTTCTTGATTTCCCTTGCGCAGGCGAGGGCCTCCCCGTGATAGGGAGAGAAAAGGGAGGAGATGCCCACCAGGTCCGGCTTTTCGCAGGCCGCCTCTCTGGCGATTTCTTGGAAAGAGGCCCCGAAGTGGTAGTAATGATGGAAACTGCAGAATGGGCTTTGATCAGGATAAGGATAATAATCCTGAAGATGAACCAGTTCATCAGGCAAAGCAATGGTTTTTCTCCCGCGCCCCCGATGGTAATCCCTGACCTTCACCTCCACGGATGGCAGGAATTCTTTTAAGGCGCCCTTGAGCATGCAGAGCCCCAAGGGCTGGAGCCGGATTTGGGTGTCGTAAAAATCCCGGATCGGGGGCTGGATGAGGAGAAGTTTCAAGGATGTGTGTTCACTTGGCCGATAAAGGGTTCAGATCCTCTGTATCACAAACCATGGGGCCCGTAAAGTGCAGGCCATGGATGCTCGGCCTCCAAGGCTTGCCCATGGGAAACCTTCAATAATCATGGCCTCTTCTTTCTGAGTTTCCCCAAAAAAGTCAAAAAATTGACAATTTTCGTGCGTTCTTCCTGAAAGGCGTTCCCGGTTGCAATATGCAATATCTTGTAATGGCTATATTAATTCAGTGCTTCCCGAGTGTGGCGCCCATGCCAAAAAATGGCATAATCATTGCATATCACAGGGGAATTGAGAATGCTTCAGGTCAGGCAAAATCGGGGAATAAGAAGGAGATGGAGAAAAAGAGTTTTCTGCTGTGCGCCTGTTTTCTTGCCGCATCGTTCGCATCGGTAGCTTCCGGCGATGAAGCGTTTGACCCTGTCAGGGTGGTTTACATGACAAACGGCGAGGCCATCCACTGCCAGATGGCATCCCTCGAGGGCGTGCGCATGGTCTGTCGGAAGGCGAACGGCAGCGTATCCGTGCCGTTGCGAGACGTTGACTTTGAAAAGACCTTCCCGAAATACGAGCGCCAGGAAAGGGAAACCGTGCTTCTGGTGCATGCAGGTCAGTTGTACCGGGACGAAAACACGATTGTGTCCAACCTGAGGATGATTCGGGAGGAACAAAACGGGACTGAGCAGTCTGCCCGGTACACGATCCTTTGCGATGTCCTGAACCGGAGCGACCCCAGCGAGATCAGGGTTTCCATCATCGCCAAAGACGGGAAGGGAAGCAGTCGCTTCGCGATCGACCTTGATTCGGAAGCAAGACTCGGCAAGGAGCAAAGGGCGGTTCTGAAAAAGCCGTTGGACGCCTTGGCGCGCAAGATTGAGAATCAGATCACGACCCTGCGAGTGGGAGATGTTGAACGAAGAAACATCCTGAAAAAAGAGGAAGCCGGGGACGGCCATAACGGCACCATGAGTCCGGAAAGGCTCAGAGAACAAAAGATAAGAAACCTGAAGGAAGGCTTTCTCAACTGAAAACCCCTCTCTTAGAAGTTCAAGAGGAACCCCTCAACAAGGATTGACGTTATGGAAGTATCCTGCCCGAATTGCTATGCGACCTATCCGATCAACCCGGAGAAACTTCCTGAAAAAGGAGCCACACCGACCTGCAAGAAGTGCGGCGTCGCCTTCACGATTGTCAGGGCCTCGGGCGACCCCGTCAAGGATAGAGCCCAGCGGATGAAGGGCTATGTCCTCGTCCGGGAGAGCCAAAAGGAGGAACTGTAT
>Ga0209164_1002297_pt1 | contig 20784 bp, 21 predicted proteins | sample MTBNYHSulfiMetaG_FD_187458 | JGI IMG/M metagenome (GOLD analysis project Ga0209164, IMG submission 187458) | Enrichment culture microbial communities from rom New York Harbor, USA that are MTBE-degrading - MTBE-NYH (New York Harbor Sulfidogenic)... | ecosystem: Environmental > Aquatic > Marine >... | reverse complement strand
GGTGACTCACCGGGGCCATGGCATCAGGCGCACGCAGCACCCGTATACGCAGCCAACGATAACACAAATCTAGCCGCGTGTCAAGTGGGCCAGCCGTGCGGTTCTCTTGCATAAGGGGTTGAGGGTTTCGCCAGAGTGTGGTAGCTTCCTTGTATGGCTAGCTGGTTGTGTAACCACTGGGAATTCGTGGTCGAGTTCTTCATTTCACTTGGAGTGCTGGCGGTGCTGATGAAGCTGGTCTCCATCCCCCTCAGTAGGCCAAAGGTGATATTCTGTGAGGCTCGTGTTGGTGGAGGATATGAGAAAGACCAGACTTTTTGCTGGTATATTCCAGTCATGAATGAGAGACGAAATAGCTGGTTAAGACATTTCTGCCAACGTGAGGATGCAGTTGATTGCCGCATAAAGGTGCGATTCACCACGCCTGCCGGTAAGCTGATATATAACTACGCAGAATGGTGGAGGGGTTCGCCAATCAGTAAGACGTTGAAGGCGGGTTCGTTTTGTGAATTCCCGTTAGCTTTTGTGGATAGTACTGGGGACGTGCATTTAGCAGGAACACCAGTATCTACGGCTAGTTCGGGACTTCCGCCTTATCGATTGCCTTTTACCATAGATGTAACGGCTTCTGCGGAAGTGCTATCCAAGAGAAGCGTCGTAGCTACTTCTAAGTGGCTCATATCTGTGAACCCTGGTTGTTTTGAACCTCTCAATGTAAAGCGGGTGGAGTCATGAACTGCAAATTCTGCCACTCACCACACACGATGAAGTACGGCCTTAAGGCTGGCAGTCAGTACTACAAATGCACTGCGTGTGGGCGGAAGTTTGCTGGCACTCTGGCACCTGAAGGGATGCGCTTCTCTACGGCTACCATCGGCGAAGCTATGGGGCTGTTCTATGACGGGCTTTCTGTAGCAGACATAAGTAGGCACTTGCAGGTTACGGAGGGCATCTACGTCGACCCTGCTACAGTCTGGCGCTGGGTTATTAGGTTCTCCAGGAAGGCAGAGAAGGTCTTGGGCCAACTGAAGGTAAAGACATCATGGCGATGGGTCGTAGATGAGACGATGGTCAAGGTTGGTGGGACTAACGTCTGGCTGTGGGACGTGATTGAAGCTAGAACGCGCTTCCTTCTAGCTACACACCTGACTGTCAGTCGTGGTATGAACTCTGCCGTGGCGGTCTTGGCAGAGGCTAATAAGAGAACCATCGGCACTCCCAATTACATAGTATCTGATGGTATGCCAGCTTATCCTGACGCCATAGAGAGAGTATTCGGTTCTGAAAGCAAGCATATCAGAGCGAAAGGATTGACAGCAAAGACCAACACAAATCTTATAGAGCGGTTTCAAGGCACGGTAAAAGAACGCACCAAAGTCATGCGTGGCCTGAAAACGATGGACTCAGCCAAGGTCATCTCTGAGGGCTTTGTCATTCACTATAACTTCCTACGGCCTCACATGACGCTAAAGGGCAGGACGCCCGCCGTAGCAGCAGGACTCAAGCTACCCTTCAAGACATGGATTGAGTTAGTGGATTACCTTGGCAGGAAATGCTGAACACCCTAAATGCAAGAGAACCAGCCGTGCTGCAGGATGCCAGTACGGGTGGCTTTCTTATTCGGCGGGGCTCGCCGACATGAGAGCGGAACAGGAGTTGCGCTCCCGTCCGAATAGCCGAGAGAGACTCGGCGGAAATCGAGAGGTGTCAAAATGAAGAAAGGACTTCTCCCAGTAGTGGCGCTTGTTCTGGCGGTTGCGGTCGCTATGGTGGTCGCTCCGGCGGTCTCAGCAGACCCCACGGGAAACCTGCTGGTGAACCCCGGCGCCGAGGCGGGCGATTTCACCGGATGGGACCACAGCGCCAAGGCCGAGGTGCTTGCCGAGATCCAGCAGTCATGCGGCTGGGTCTATCCCAACATGGGCTACTACTTCTTCGCCATGGGCCTGGACGGGAGCGTCACGCCGGCATGGATGGAGCAGGAGATCGACCTCACCGGCCATGGCGGCACTCCGCAGACGTTTGAGGCGGGGGGCATGGTCCAGACGGAGAAGTGGTGGGAGGGGTGGCCTGGGGCCCCTGACCCCGGGGACTATGACCGCGGCAAGCTCTTCGTGGCGTTCTACGACGCCAGTAACGTCGAGCTCGACGAGTTCATCGTCGACCCGGTGGAGAACCCGTGCTGCGAGAGCACCGGCCCGCCGCACGCCTACGCCCAGTTCTACGTGTCCGGTGACGTGCCTGACGGCGCGGTGAAAGCTCTGTACCGCCTGGAGGGGCACCGCAACCAGTCCACCTACATCAACGTGTTCTTCGATGACCTGTTCTTCAACATGGAGGTGTCGCCACCGCCCACGCCCACACCCACCCCCACGGCCATGCCGACACCACCCACACCCATGCCCACACCCACACCCACAGGGACGCCGCCGGCTGTTGGGGGGACTGCATTGCCGACGGACAAGCTCGGACTGCTGCTGCCGGTGCTCATTGGTGCCGGGGCGCTCATTGTGGTCGGTGGCGTGTCGCTGGCCATCTGGAATAACAGACGAACAGGAGGAGCCGCCAACCGCTGACGCTTGACGGGGACACAGCCGCGGAAGTGCGATATAATCTGTACCACGCAGTAATCGCAGGTATGGCGTCGGGGGGTGGCGAGCTTCCGTGGCTAGCAGAGAAAGGAAGAGGACAGAAGGTTCGGAGAAGAGCAGAGGTTACGCGCTCAAGAAGATACTGGTCTGTGGGGCCATCGCTGTCTTGTTGCTCGGCGTTGGCCTCTACTTTCTCCTGCACCATGTGTTCCAGAGCGTGCCAGTCGACTGCAGCCAAGCCACTGTTGCCAGAGTGGCGATTGTCGACCACCTCAGCGCATCTCAGGGAAACCTGACTTTCATCGAAGAAAGCACGGCCCTTCTGGTCAATGCGGGGTTCGATGTCGACTACTACCCCACCGAGGCAGTGACCGTCGAGTTGTACCGCAGCCTGCCACAGCATTGCTACAGCCTCATCTTGCTCAGAGTGCACAGCGCTTCCTTCTCCTCGCTTGACCCTGAGGAGCTTGTCTTCGACCTCTTCACGTCGGAGGAGTACAGCAGGAGCAAGTACGTGGCGGAGCAACTGGACGATCGACTGAGGCGGTGTGCCTTCGACACCAGCTATGACCCCTACGAGGAAGGCGACCCTACGTTCTTCGGCATTACCCACAAGTTCGTCCGCCACAGCATGAAGGGGGAGTTCTACAACACGATAGTCATCATGATGGGGTGTGATGGTATGAAGCATACCGACATGGCTAGGGCGTTTGTGGAAAGAGGAGCAAAGGTATACATAGGGTGGAACGAACTGGTAACCGCACCCCATACCGACAATGCCACACTTCAATTGCTGGAGAAATTTGTTAATCGGGGGCAGACGCTGGAAGAAGCGGTCAGTGCCACAATGGATGAGGTCGGGGCCGACCCAACCTACGGCAGTGTGCTCCTGTACTATCCGCTGGGCAGTGCAAATTGCGCCATAGACGACGTTCTTGCCCGTTGAGCGTGGCTGAGCTTGGCGAGCGGGAAGCCGTGACCCGTGGTAATAAGGAGGCTCTTGTGGCTTTCGAGATAACCCGAAGCGATGAAGAGTGGCGTCGATTGCTAAGTCCCGGGCAATTCGAGGTCACTCGCAAGAAGGGGACTGAGCCGCCTTTCTCGGGCGAATACCACGACTGCAAGGACGAGGGTGTGTACCGCTGCGTTTGCTGCGGCAACGAGCTGTTCAGTTCAGAGGCCAAGTACGACTCTGGCACCGGTTGGCCCAGCTTCACGGCACCAATCTCTGAGCGGAGTATCATGACCGCCCGTGATACCAGTCACGGCATGACGAGGACTGAAGTGCTGTGCTCACGTTGTGGTGCGCATCTTGGCCACGTGTTCGATGACGGTCCCCCGCCTACCGGCCTGCGCTATTGCATGAACTCACTGGCGCTGGAATTTGTCACGGATGAAGGGGTCGAACCCGTCGAGTAGTCGCGGCACGGCCCTGTTCTCCCGCCTGATGAGGGAGGGCTGCTGCTCAAGCTTCCAGGGTGTGCACGAGTCCCTGTCTCCATGAGATACGGCGCAGGCGTCGCCTGTGGAGCTTCTGCCGCCCCGTTGCCGGCGGTGTTCGGAGCGTCCTAGCGTTCTCCCGGACCGGGAGGCTCCTCTGCAACCTGTCAGCAACCGGGCTCGCCAGGGTGTCCACAGCAGCTTTGGCGCTTGGCTATCTTGATCAGGTTGTTGCGGAACACGAGGTAGAGCTTCCGGTGAAATGGCATTGGGGCTGACATATTGGTGAAGAAAGCTCCAAAGCTTGCCATTGTGTCCATCTCCCTCTTGTTCGGGGGATACAAAATGTATCTTGTCATCCTCGTCCTGTCAATCCCCAATGATGTTGGCCCGACCTCTTCGGGTAGGTTACAATTGGAGTGGGTGACAGGTGCGCACTGGCGCTCCCGCGCTCGGTTCCTGCGGACAGAGGAGCTGAGACGACGGCAGAGTTGGAATACTGCGAAGAAAGGTGGACACGCTCGAAGCAATGGATTTGAAACAGTTCGTCGCCGACTTCAAGGATTTGATTCACCAGAACCTACAACTCGCTGAGCTAATCGAAGGGGGCCAAGGGCTGCTCGGTGAGTTGCTCTCCGACAGGCTTTGGCACCGTCAGTTTGTGGAGAGGCTGGTGTGGGACAAGGCGTTCCTCAGTGGCCAGGTGAACTCGATATGGCCAAACGAGGTCGTGCTGTGGCGTGACCCCGACAGGGAGTTCTCGGTTTTTGCCTACATCTGGGAACCTCATGCTATTGACGCGATTCACGACCACGGTTCGTGGGGCGTAATCGGAAGCCTTGTGCGTGGCTTCACCGAGCGGAAATACCGTCGCCTCGATGGTGGCGACGTCCGGGGTCACGCCGAGTTGGAGGAGGTCTCGCGCAGAGTAGTACGGCTGGGAGAGACCTCCTATGTGCTGCCACTTGATGAGGGGATTCACCGGACCGAGAACGATGGAGACAGCTATTCCATATCCATAAACGTCTACGGAAAGCCGGTACGGCGAGGCTATGTCCAGTTCTTTGATGCTGAAAACAAGACGGTCAAGAGGGTGTTCCCGCCGAGAACCAACAAGCAGGTCCTGGCGATCAGGTTTCTCGGTACGGTGGGTGAAACATGGGCTGAGGACATCCTCACCGCTGCTCTCCACGACCCGCTCCCGGACTTCGTCAAGACGGAATGCGAGGAGTCTCTGAAGAACCTCGGCCGTGACGCAGCAGGCCGGGGTGCCGACTAGGATGCACGGAGTCTCGCCCGCGCGGGCGGCAGGATTCGACAGCCGCAGGCGGGAACCTCCGCCATTGCGGCTGTCTGAAGGTTAATCCTGGGGCCATGATGCCACTCAGCCGCCCGGGTCGAGGGTTGTGGCCGCATACCATTGGGAAATGATATACACTGCGTTATGGGTACCACGAAAACAAAGGTGTTGGGCTGGGAGCTTACCGGCATCGTCTTCATCCTGTTGCTGGGAGCGGTGCTGCACTTCGCCTTTGAGTTGTCCGGCGAGTGGAAGCCGATGGCTGTCGTGGCGGCGGTCAACGAGAGCGTCTGGGAGCATCTGAAGCTGGGCTTCTGGCCCGCGGTGCTCTACTCAGCTATCGAGTACCGTTTCCTGCGCGGCACCAGCAACAACTTCATCATCGGCAGGACCGCGGCTGCCGTGGTGATACCGGCCACAATAGTCGTGCTGTACTACGCCTACACCGCCGTGGTTGAGGGCATGTTTCTGGCTGACATCCTCATCTTCGTAGTGGCGGTGGTGCTGGGCCAGATGGCAAGCTTTCGGCTCCTGCGTTCCAGACCGCTGCCGAAGGGGTTCCACAGATTTTCAGCGGTCAGTCTCATGCTTCTGGTGCTCGCCTTCGCGCTGCTCACCTTCTATGCTCCCGAGGCTGGACTCTTCAGGGATCCCGTGAGCGGCGGGTACGGCATCCCCCCCGATTGACCGGATGTTGGTGACGGTCAAATCATACGGCGCTCGGGGCAAAGGTGATGACCGGTCCATAGCGGTGGCTGCAGTTGGATGCGTCGCACGCGGCCACGGGGCGAGGACGGCGACCTTTCAGGCGTGCTAGGGACCCGAGCGGTATTGGGCTGGCACCCCCCAGTTCTCCACCCTGTTGTACCGCGCCTTGCTGGCATGAAAGTGAACCCATATCGGCGCATGGTCGAGATGTGGCCATGCCTCGAAGAGCCGCCCGTCACCGAAGCGAATGGTTTCCAGCACCAGTGGCAGTTCACGCCGGAAAATGGCGTCGCGCATGGCAACAGGGCCCACGGCCAGGCCGCCGCACACGTGGCAATGGACATGCAGAGCTGGGCCGTCGCCGGCCTGCTCCCACTCCGCCAGCACCTCGTCTCGCATGAGCCGGGTGTACCAGCCTCTCGTTTGCGGCATATTGTGCTCCGGCGCGATAGTCAGATAGAGGTCACCTGTAAGGTCAGAATGCGTCAGGGTGTAGCACCGGGGGACGGGAGAAGGCGAGTCTTGAACGCCGCTCTCAAATCGCACATGGAGCTTGTGAGGATTCAGTCGCCCCACTTCGTCTCTCCCGTGAATCCAGACGTGCGACTCAACACGAAGAATCGCTATTCGGGCGAATGCTTCTCGATGTAGGCGTCGACATTGAACTTCGACCTGCACCCGTTGTAGCTCATGTATCTTATGTTACCGAAAACAGGCCGTGAGGGCCATGGCCTGTCGTGGACCCCACCGATACTCCAGGCGATTCCGGCATAGCCGTTGGGGTCCCTACCGTCCAATTCGTATCTGTCGTTCAAGCAGATGGCGACCTTTAAGGCTCTTTCCGGCGATTCTGTCCATTCCAGGATCTTCTTCGCCCAGTACATCCGCATGTAGCCGTGCATCTTGCCGTGTCGAAGCATCTGCCGTTGCGCCGCGTTCCATAGCTCGTCGTGGGTGTCCGCTCGCTCGAACTGTCGCAGGGAATACGCATATTGTCTCATATCATCGCGATGCTGATCCAAGGTCCTTCGCGCCCAGTCGGGGAAGCCGTCGGGGGAATCGTAGCGCTGGTTGTAGAAGCAGAAGTTGTCGGCAAGCTCACGCCGCATAACCAGTTCTTCGAGGAAGGCCTTGCGGGCCTCGGGGCTTGCATCCGACCCCGACACCTCGATGGCCACCCTCTGAGCTGAGAGCTGGCCAAAGTGAAGATATGGCGAGAGGTTCGACTGCCCCTCGATGTTGGGGTCGTTGCGGGCCTCGGCATATCGGGGGAGGCCGGCGGTCACGAAGTGTTCCAACGCCTGCCGCGCCGAGTCTTCTCCCGGCGCGATCCAATCGACAGGGGGAATGGGGTCAAGGCCTCGCAGCGTCTTCCATAAGCTGACCCATTCGGTTCCCGCTTCCGCCTCATGTATGGGAATGGGGTGGCATCCCAATGTGGGGAACTCGGTGAGGAACTCCGGCAGGAGACGGGCTATCTTCGCCCTGAGGGTGTGGGCGGCGTATTCCTGCTTGGGTGAGGCGACCCAGCAAGGGACGATGTTGTGGGCATCCACCTCGTAGAAGGGTATGTCGATGCCCCCAGCCACGCCCGCTTTCCACTTAGCCTTGACCCGCAGCGGGTCGAAATCGGTTACCAGGCTGCTGGCTCCCTGCCGTGTCGTGAAGTCGGGCATCTCTCGCTGAGGAGAACCGGTCAGCACACGGAAGGGAATGTCCTTCTTGGCCAGATGTTCTTCAACCTGTTGCAGGCCCCTGAGCATGAAATCATACTGTCGAACCGTTGCGCCGAGGAACGATGGGACAAGACAGAAGACGACCACCAATGGAAGCTGCTCCCGTAGCGCAAGGCTCTGGGCGTAAAGGAGCGCCCAGTTGTCGTTGGCGCGCTGGTCTCGGCTCATCCAGTAGACCACCGGGCCAGCCTTCTTTGTGCCGGGCTTCAGGACTCTGGCCCTTTTTTCCAGCGTCATGGCAGACCCCAAGGCAATTGTCCCCAAAAAGGTCGTGGTATGTCAACTGAGCTAGACGCCTGCAACGCTGCAGTTGATGCTCGCTAATGGCTCCGCTGGCGCATGCTATAATGCATTCGCTCTTGCGCACGGCAAGTCGCTTGACTCCGTATGGTCCGGGTGTGTTCCTCGCTTCATTCATGGTGTCCCGTCGAACGACGGCGGCTGCGAGTGGCGGGTGAACAGCAACCCTGAGGCCATGTCTGCGTCCAGCATATGTGCTGAGTATGTAGTTGCAGCACGGCGTGCTCGCAGTAGACCGGTCTTCCGGGTAGCTGAGAGTGTTGGCGCTTGTTGAGACGCGTGAGTTGTGGTCTCGATGCTCGCGCCCGGGGGGCGTGATGCGCTTTGGGACGCTTCTAGACAGCGCGCGGACTCATTATTGTAGTCTCCAGAGAGGGGGAAACGGGTGTGATAAACAAACTGATAGGGTTCCTCGTGCCCAGGATCGTGGGAAGGCTGCCCAAGGTGGTGGAGGACATGAAACTGGAGGATGTGGAGAAGTTGATGGGGATCACGCCGCAATTGATGGAGAGCTACTTTTCGAAGGCAGGCCCGGAGCAGCGAGCACTGATGCTCAGCATCTCCCGTGGCGTGCTCGACCAGATCGAGCAGAAGTACTCATCATCAGGCTCGTGAGTCAGACCTGGCGCGCGGTGGCGGGGCGACCGAATATGAGAAGGGCACATTCGGCCCGTGACTGCGTACAGTTCATCAACTGAGCTGGTGTAGCGCGGCCAGGAGCGCCGGGTGAGCAGGCGCAGCACTCCGCCGAAGAACGGCGCATTAGATACAGCCGGTGGAGCCAGCGGGCGAGACCGAACCGGTGACGGGCAGTGCGGAAAGGCGGTCTTCAGCCTGAGGCCATGCCGAGCACGCAGGCCTGCCACGGCCCAAGGTCGATGCGCAACCCGTCAGCGGTCACGTCTGCTTGCTCTGACGCGTATGTCTTGCCGGTGAGTTCGTCCCGCAGCACCACCCTATCTTTGCCCTGCGGTGCGGCTGGCAGCTTGATCCAGCCCCGCTCACGACTCGAAGAGTAGTTCACTACCACCACCTTCGCCTCATGGGCGAGGCGCCAGACCCAGGCCAACAGACCAGAACCACTATCACTGGCGGGGGGAGCCATGAGGGTCCACTCCCCCTCATGGAAGACTGCCTGGTTGCTGACTGCCAGCAGGCGGTCGTAGAATCGCACTGTATCGGGGTCGACGGCCTCATCCGGCTCACGCACCAACTGTACGGGCAGCCGAATCTGTCGCCCTTCAAGCTGACCGTCGTGAAACAGACGAAGACCGGGTAAAGTCGCCACGATCGCTGCGGCGGCGAGACCCCGTTTAGGCCCCAACGCGGCTGCCGCACGGGGCTCGTCGTGGTTCTCGATGAAGCGGGCCGAACGTCGCTGGTAGAGACAATCCGCCTCGAGGTAGCGGCGGATCTCGTCGGGGGTGGAGAATCGTAACCTGTCGTAAAGCCCCTTGTCGTGTGTGTAGTCGAAGCCTGTTCCCAGCAGTTCCCGCTCGAGGCCCCAGTAGGCCTCAGCCAGGAAAAGGAAGTCAGGTCGTTGCCGCTTCACCCGGTCAATGGCATCGGCCCAGAACTCTGTTTCCGGCCGGGGGCAGTGCCCCACAAGGGGTCCCCACACCTGTTCAAATACGCTATTAAGTGCCAGCATCGCCATGTCACAGCGTACGCCGTCGGCCATGCCAGCGATTCTGACGAGCTCATCAACAAGGGCCTGGCGAAGGTCGGCTGAATAGAAGTTCAGCTGCACCGTGTCGGTCCATGGCGGGAAATTGGGGTCTCTACCGTGGGCAAAGTACGTGGCTCCGTCTGGCGAGAAGAACCAGTCCGCATGGCTGGAGACCTCATCGCTTGTTCCGCGGACCAACCGGTTGGGGTGCTGCAACGTCCAGGCATGGTCGAAGGCGAGGTGATTGGGAACGAAGTCCACCACGAGGCCAAGGCCCAGGCGGTTGAGTGTGGACTTCAATTGAGCGAGTTCGTCTTCCCTACCCAGGTTGGGATCGAGGCTGTATTGGTGGACGGCGTATGGGGATCCGGCGACGTCCTCCTCGGTCCATGCGGTGAGGGCCAGGTCATACAGTCGCCGAAGGTCCGGGTCACGCAAGGCCTTCTGCCGGCTGCCCTCGCTGCGCTGCCATACCCCCATGAACCAGACGAGGTCGAAACCCCTCCGCGCGAGCGATTCCCATTCCTCCTCCGGAACCGTCGCGAGTGTCAGGGGCCGAGCGTGCTTGGCAGAGAGTCGCCTCAAGAACACGCGGGCATTCAGTTCGTACAGGTGCGGATTGTCACGCACATGGAGCCCCTGGCGTATGAGCATTCGCTCGGCGGACATGTCTGGTCAACACAAGCCCGGATAGTCGGCCAGTCCTGACCTGTTGAGCATCGGCCTGCATTTCACCTCACGTACCTGACGATTTCCCTCGGCCGATGCCATCATGTCTACTGCCCGCCATGCCGAGAATGCCGGGCCGTCACAGTATTCTACACCAAGGCCGATGGGGCGTGTCGCGGGAAGAACCCCGGTGGGCTGAGGACCCTGCAACCTGCACCCGTCGAGAAAGAAGAACCTGGGCGGTGGCTTCAACCGTTCACCTGCTGGTGGTAGAATAGTCGCATAATTGTCAGGCTTCTAGATCGGAGGTCAAGCGGTAGTAGGAGGGGAATGCCGTCACCTTCGTCGCATATTACAGAGCGCTTCCGGGTGAGTCGCGGTCTAGGAAGGCATGCCAGGTTCGCAGTGCTGGCATCGCCAATTCCCTCGTGTTGGCATGCCCGAGCGACGCTGACTCGTCGACAACCAGCGGGACATCTGAACGACACGACGGCTTTCCCGTGCCCGGCGGACTGCATCCCTGACCGGTCACTAGCTGCTACAACCCCGGCGGAGGGATGAGGAAGCGTCGCCAATCGTGTGAACGAGTGCAGGGCGTTGTCTCTTCCGCATCCATGATGTGAAGTCAGCGACTGATGCTCTGTGACTGGGTGCAACCGCTGGGCCCCGCCAAGGCGGTTCTTGCTGTGGGTGGCTTGGGGTCCGCGCCTATGCCATGGCCCAATTCACTTCAATGAAGAGCAAGCTGCATAGTGTCTTCTACGGATGGTGGATAGTGGCCGCCTCCTTTCTCATGTTTCTCATTTGTGGCGGCACAGTCTACTACGGCTTCACCGCTTTCTTCAATCCAATAGCCAGCGAGTTTGGCTGGAGCGCGGCGAGCGTCTCCCTTGCCTTTTCGTTGCGTAGTGTCGAGGCAGGGATCATGGCCCCCCTTCTCGGCTACCTCATGGACAAGTTCGGGGTGAGGAAGATCATCATTCTGGGGATGATACTACTCGCCCTTGGTTTTGTGCTGATGAGCCGCACCAACTCGCTGTTCCACTTCTATGCCTCCTTCCTGCTGCTGTCGCTGGGGGCAAGCTGCGGCATTGGCATGGGCCAGTATGTTGCGGTGGCAAACTGGTTCGAGAAGAAGCGCTCATGGGCCATGGGCATCACGTCGGCGGGGTACGCCTTCTCTGGGGTTGTCGGGCCGATTCTTGTGTGGCTCATAGCGCAGAGCGGGTGGCGAACGGCGCTGGTCGTCGCCGGCGTTGCTGTGCTGGCAGTCGGTATCCCACTGGGCCTGGTGATCCGGCACCGCCCCCAGCCCTACGGGTATCTGCCTGACGGCGAGACTCAAGATGCGTCCTTCGGAGGTGACGGCACCAATGCCGACTCTGCTGCCGGTGCCGAGCTGCCTCCGCCGTTGCCTCAGCAGCTGGAACTTACCGCACGTCAGGCACTCATGACTGCCACCTTCTGGTTGCTCATCCTCTACAGTATCTTCACCGGCTTTGCGCAAAGCGCCATCAATGTGCACGTGATGCCATACCTGACCAGTGTTGGGATATCAAGGGATATCAGCGGCTGGGCCATTTTTGGCATGACCAGCTTGAGTCTTGTGGGCAGGCTCAGTTTCGGCTGGATAGGAGACAGGTATGACAAGAGATACCTGTTGGCGGTGGGGGCGGTGCTGCAGTTCTTTGGCATTCTCGTCTTTGCCTGGGTGACCAGCCCCTGGATGATTCTGCCCTTCTTGCTGCTCTACGGGCCGGGCTATGCCGCTCAAATACCCATCTGGCCCGCGATACGGGTGGACTACTTCGGCCTTAAGCACTTCGCCGCCATCGGGGGGCTTCAATCGTTGGGGTGGACCATTTCCGGGATCCTGGCCCCCCTCCTTGCCGGGTGGGTCTTTGACTCTTGGGGAACCTATCGGCCCATCTGGCTGGCCTACGCTGGTGCCACTGCGCTTGCCATCCCCGTTCTGCTTCTGATCAAGACCAGGAAGTCGCGTCGCTCCTAGCCAGGTCGGGACTGCCCGGAGCCACGCTCTTTATAGCCTGATGCCCCTGTGCGGGCGAACAAGCCTATTAGCCTGCTACTGCAGTGTTCCATGCAGGCATAAAGGCCTGCCATCCCGACCGCTGCTCAGGCCTTTTGCGCGACCAGAAACAGGCATTGCGGCGGAAGTCAGTTGTGCCTGCAGTATGGTAGCCTGATGGTGGAGGTTAGGGAGGGGAAGTGGAGGGGATGAGAAAGGAGGGAATGAAATGGAGTGGCAGGTAATAGTAGCACTGGTGGTGGCAATTCCCGTCATCCTCTTCCCGGCGGCTTTCCTGTGGTACCTGAACGCCGGTGGTCTGTATCAGGCTATGCGGGCGACACGCCAGCGGAAGGCAAGGCAGGCGGAGGCAGTGGCTCACGCGGTGAGAGAGGCGGGGACGATTGCCCCAAGCAAGACGCCCGTTGGCACAGCCGGAAAGTAGTAACGGCAATACGCTGAAGCTGCGAACGAGCAGCGGGCTGATCAGGAGGAGGGCCAATAAGGCCCTCCTCCTTTCTTGGTCTGAGCCTCCATGGCGAGATAGCCTCCAGACGCGACATCGCGTTGCGACGCCCAGGCAGTGTCTGCTGCGTAGCTGCCGTGCCTGGGCTTCCCGAGAGACGGGGGCTTCTTGCGCCATCGTCGGCTGTCTCAGGCATTGTGCGGACTTCATCTACCCACAAGTCTCCGATGTTGGGAAGCACGCCCTCAGACTCCTGGTAGCTGAGTCGAGCCGCCGCTCGGCCATTGCGAAATGTGGTGGAGGACTGCTATGCTCTGGAAAGGCAAGCGCGAGTGGGAGAGCGCCGCAAGAGGAGACTGGTCTGGACGTCTGTGACCGAATTGTCCAACGTGAGGTCTGCAAGGGAATCCCCGGCGGCAAGGGGGTTCCTGTTTTCGTTCTCTTGAAGTGCCCGATCAACCGGCTCGTTTCCACCTGTTGCCACTTGGAGCCTGCTTCAGGTTGGTGTTCATCGGTGACCATCGATTCTGCGAATTGGAGGAAGCAGTGATGCAATCTGAGAAGTTCGAGGTGCCTGTCGACAGGCTTCGCTGGGAGTGTGACCCCGCTATGTTCCGGTTCGAATCGACACAGGAATTGCCACTCCTTGGCGAGTTCATTGGCCAGGAGCGAGCCACAAAGGCGGTAGAGTTTGGTTTGAACATGTCAAAAGCAGGCTACAACATCTATGTGGCGGGAGTGACCGGTACGGGGAAGGCCTCAATGGTTAAGGCGTATATCGAGAAGCTGATAGCAGAGACGGAGGCACGTGGCGAAGCTTTCGCACTGGATGACTGGTGCTACCTGTATAATTTCAAGGAACCTGACCGTCCCCAGACAGCGAGTTTCGCCCGGGGCCGGGGTGGAGTATTCAGGGACCAGATTGCACGATTGCTTGACGGGGTGAGGGGAGAGCTTGGGAGGGCTTTCTCCAGTGACGAGTACAAGAGCCAGAGGCAGAAGACAGTCGAAGAGGGGCAGAGTGAGCAGCAGAAGATTCTTCAGGAAGCGGCCAATGAGGTTCGTCAGCAAGGCTTCTTCCTTCAGATGACGCCAACTGGTCCGATCCTCATTCCCATGACTGACAATCGGGCGATGGAGGAGGAGGAGTATCTTGCGCTGGAAGAGGAGAGAAGAAAAGAACTCGATACCAAACGAACTCAGCTCTTCGACCAGCTACGGACCGCCTTTGAGAAGGCCGCCAGCGTGGAACAGGAGACAACCGAGGAATTGCGCAAGACAGACACAGCCATCGGTGAACGCACTGTATCGCGCTTGTTTGCGCCTTTGCTGACTGAGCATGCCGGTTCGGCCAAGGTCAGCCAGTATCTCAGTGACTTGAATGCATACGTCTTGGACAACCTCGACGTTTTCAAAGCAAAGGAAGAACCGGCGCCCCCGATCCCCGGCTTTCCCGTCAGCCCGGTCCTGGGTGGCAGAAACCCGTTCTTGCCCTTTGAAGTGAACGTCTTTGTGGACAACAGTGAGAACACTGCGCCCCCGGTGATAGTGGAGTCCAACCCCAACTTCGGCAACCTGTTCGGCAAAATCGAGAGGCGCTTCGTTCTTGGAGGCTACCTCAGTGACCATACGATGCTCAAAGCCGGTGCGCTCAGCCGGGCCAACGGCGGCTACCTTTTGCTCAACGCTCGTGACGTGCTGATGTACCCGGTCGTATGGCATGCCTTGAAGCGGGCGATCAAGAACGAGGAGGTGAGACTGGAGGACCCATTTGAGGAGTTCGGGCTTGTGGCTCCGCCGGGGATGAGACCTGAGCCCATGCCGATACATGTGAAGGTAGTGCTGCTCGGCGGTGCTCTCCTGTACGAGGCATTGTCTATGTATGACGAAGACTTCTGGGAGATCTTCAAGGTCAAGGCTGAGTTTAATTTTGAGATCGAGAAGAACGAGAGGAATATGCTGGACTATGCAGCCTTCATCGCTGGTTGCTGCCAGGAATCGGGAGCGAGACACTTTGACCCCACTGGCGTCGCCAAGGTGATTGAGTACTCTTCCAGAATCGTGGCTGACCAGGAGAGGCTGTCATCAAGGTTTGCTCAGATTAAGGAATGGATTGAGGAAGCTGACTACTGGGCGTCAAGGGACGACGCGAAGTCTATCACTGCCCTCCACGTGCAGAAGGCCGTTGACGAAAGGCTATTCAGACACAATCTTGTCGAGGAGCGGATTCGAGACATGATAAACCGCGGCATGATTATGATAGATGTTGAGGGTGGCGTCGTCGGTCAGGTCAACGGCCTTAGCGTCTATGCTCTGGGCGACATAACATTCGGCAGGCCGTCACGGATCACCGCATCCACCTTCCTGGGTCGCGGTGGCGTGATCAACATAGAGCGGGAATCGCAGCTTAGCGGCCCAATCCACGACAAGGGTGTCATGATCCTGAGCGGCTATCTGGGGTGGAAATACGCTCAGGACAGCCCCCTGTCACTGTCAGCGAGCGTCTGTTTTGAACAGTCCTATGAAGGGGTGGAGGGCGATAGCGCTTCGTCCTCCGAGTTGTATGCCATCCTGTCCAGCCTCTCCGGCGTTCCCGTAAGGCAGAGCATTGCTGTGACTGGCTCGGTGAACCAGAAGGGCGAGATCCAGCCCATCGGGGGTGTCAATCAGAAGATAGAAGGCTTCTTCCGGGTGTGCGAGGAAAGGGGGCTATCAGGGGAACAGGGGGTCTTGATACCCCATCGAAACCTGAGGAACCTTATGTTGCGGCAGGAGGTAGTTGAAGCGGTACGGAAGGGCATGTTCCACATCTATGCGGCGGATACCATAGATGAGGGGATCGAGATACTCACTGGTGTGCCTGCCGGGGAGAGGCAAGCGGACGGCACGTATCCCGAGGGCACGGTGAACTTCCTCGTTGACCAACGACTCAAGGCGATGGCGGAGGGACTGAAAGGCTACTACACGGCGGAGAAGGCGGAACGGGCATCAGAAGGAGACACTAAATGACAGCAATCGGTGTCAAGGTTCTTCTGGTAGGGAAAGCGCGCCGGCTTCGACCTGCGGGGTGACGCCAGATCCCCTGCTCTTGCTGGTTGTCGGCATCATTCCACGGCTCCCTGGCCGCAAGGGAATTCTTCCAGAACGCAAGTGTCACCGCGAGCGGTAACTCGAGGACATGCGCTTCTGATGAAGTCGCCTCTGTCTTCCGCGCGACAGCTGCTGCACGAGGAATTAGCTAGAAGCCTGAACTTGAAACCACCACGATCGCCGCTCTTGTGCTTGTGGTGGTCAGGGTTTCTTCACAGTTCCCTGTTCTCTTCTCAAGCAGGAAACAAGGCAAGATCGCCGGTGGTCTGAGAGCCTAGCATTTCCCTTTGCCGCCGCCCTTTCGCGGCCCGCTCCCCTGCCCCGGCGCTCTACCTTTGCCTCCACCTCTTCCATCTCGTGGGCCCCTTGCACCACCAGGCGGCCCGGTACCATCTCGTTGTGGCATTTCTTCACCCCCTTCCACCCATATTATACACCATACCTCCGTACAGGCCCCCCGATAGATGACGAGCAGGTAGGAGCGGACAGAACAACTATCGACCTCCTGACCATGCTCGTGAGAGGCAAGCCTTCATCCCTTGCTCGTGCCACGCCCAGTGACTCGCCCTCACCTTGGAGAACTTGGCTTCATGTTCTGCGTCTTGCCTCCTCCGGGGCTGTTAGGAGTGCGGTCGGTGCAGGTGTTCGCATCACAACGTTCGCCTCGAGGTATCAGTCGATTTGTGACACCGTCGCCGGGGTGCCCGTCGTTCGGGGCTAAGGGTGTTGACAACTGCGCTGGGAAAGGTGTAGAATGCAGTTGAGAATGAGACGCAATCGCAAACCGCTCAATAGCCTGGCCGGTCGGCCGCTCACCGCTCAGCGGCGATTGGTGATGGAATTGCTGCGAGAGACGGAGGGACACATCGATGCCAAGGAGCTCTACCGCCGCGCCAGCGCCAGAGATTCTTCGATCAGCCCAGCTACGGTGTACCGAAGCTTGAATCTCTTCAAGCAGTTGGGGCTGGTCCAGGAGAGACGCCTGGGCAAGGTGCGCTGCTACTATGAACTGAAGCAGTCGCCGGAGCACCAGCACCTCGTCTGCCAGGGATGTGGCAAGGTGATTGATTTCGAAAGCCCCTTAGTTCAACAGCTCGTTGAAACAATACGGCAAGGACATGGCTTCGACGTCAAGAAGGTCGAACTCTACATTGAAGGATACTGCGCGGAGTGTGAGCAGGCGACTGGAACGGAGTGATGACGGTGGGGGTGGGGCAATGAAGCCTGCGGGTGGCGCCACGACTTCGAAGCATCAAGTGATTCGATAGGAGAGCCAGAGGTTCCATTCGAATGGCGTCACTTCACGGAGTGGCCCGGCACTGCACAGCGAAGGGAGGTGTCGAATATGTGTTTGGCAAAGGCGTACGTACACAGCACCCAGGATGAGCCCATCATGGAGAGTATTGCCCATATGCGCGTGCTCAGCGACGGAGTAGAACTGGAGACGCTCTTCGGAGAGCAGAGGATTGTTATGGGAAAGCTACTTGAAGTGGATTTCGCCACCTCCTACATACTACTCGATGGTAATGACGGGCATGAGAATGCCCCGTGAAGGAGAAGCATGTCGCCGATTCAATGCTGCGACCAAGAGGTAGATGTGAGGGCCGAAGGGGGCGTTGAGCAGTCTTCTCCCTTCGATGGATTTGCCTCGGAGTACGACGCGTGGTTCGGAGGAGAGGGGCGCCTTACCTTCGCCACCCAGTTGCGGGCGTTTCAGGAACTGCTGCCCGGCCTGCCAAAGCCGTGGCTTGAGGTAGGGGTGGGCAGTGGACGGTTGGCCCAGTCCCTGGGAATAGACACCGGTGTTGATCCTAGCGTCAAGCTCGTCGCCATGGCACGGACCCGAGGGGTGTCGACGTTGCTGGCTCGGGGCGAGGAGTTGCCATTCGAGGCGGCTTCGTTCGGCACGGTGTTCTTGATAATGACCATGTGTTTCCTGGAGCGGCCCGGCATCGCCTTACGGGAGGCGAAACGGGTGCTTCTTCCCGATGGTAAGCTAGTTATAGGCCTGGTTCTAGAGGACAGTCCGTGGGGCCGGTTCTATCGTCAGAGGGGAAAACCCGGACATTGCTTCTACCAGCATGCCAGGTTCTATGGCTACGAGCACTTGGTCACTTCGCTATTGACTGCGGGTCTTCCGCCCGAGAGGGTTGTTTCGACGCTCTTTCAGAAGCCGACTGCGGTTGAGCGGATAGAAGAGCCGCGGGAAGGATATCTCCCGGGCGCCGGATTCATGATTGTAGTAGCGACGAGACCGGAGAGACATGCCCACGCAGGGCAGGATATCCCTTTTGGGGCACATTTGCAGGTCTAATGGGGCAGGGGATTCCGCCTAGTAGTCGCCTGTGGACGAAGGGGGCGAGGTCAGCCGGAATGCCGCAAGACCGCGGCCCTCGGCTCTTGTTGACAGCTTGAGGCGTGATCGCGGAAGGGCGTAAACATAGGGTGGAGACTAGGAGACTGAAGGATGACGGGCGCTGAAATCGACAGGCTCTGCCTGGACTGGCTAAGTGAGAATCGTGGCGAACGGATAGCGCACCAATACACGCCCTATGCCTTGCTGATACCCAGGTGGAACCCGCCCGAGCTCAACCAGGCCCTGGACAGCTTCAAGCACTCGTTGTCTGTAGCCTTCGGGCCAGACGAGTCCTTTGGCACCACCGGCTATCGGGAGGCGAGGAGGCAACTGGGGCTGAGCCAGGATGCTTTTCCGGTACCCGAGGTCTTTGTCAGGGCCTTCGCAGGACTGGATCGGCATGGGTACTGACTCGCACGCTATAGGAACAGGCACCGCGACCCGCATGCCCCGCCAGGTGCGGGTGAAGCGAACCCTGGCACGCGTTGCACGCCGAGGACTCCGTGCCCCACCGTGGAGTCGCATCTGATGCTGTGCCGTCGCTTTTCAGGAAAGAAAGGTCCCGCATCTTTCCGGTCGCCGGTGCCGTTGTGGTTGTCGCACAGATTTCGAACGGTCTCGGAGTCGGTTTGGCGAACGGTCTCGGTGGAAAGCGGCGAGTCATCGCTCTGTTCGGGCCTACTCAGCGAGACAGGCCCCCATGTAGTACTGGCGGAGTACTCTGAGCCCGCAATAGCGTATAGAAGGAGGAACATGGAATGATGCAGGATGTTACGGATCAGGATTTCGAAGAGCAGGTGCTGCAGTCAGAGATACCGGTGGTAGTGGACTTCTGGGCACCTTGGTGCGGCCCCTGCCATATGATTACGCCGATTACCGAGAAGCTCTCGGAAGAATACGACGGACGGATCAAGTTCTGCAAGCTCAACGTGGACGAGAATCCTGGCATGGCTATGAGATACCAGGTCATGAGCATACCATTGTTGCTGTTTTTCCAGAATGGCCAGCAGGTCGATGAGAGCCTGGGGGCAGTCCCCGAGAGCCTGATTCGACCCAAGGTCGAGGCGTTGCTGTGACGGCAACGTTGAGCCAGAGCACCACATCGGCACGGCCAGTCACGCATGGATGGCCGGGGCACAATGCCGAGCGAGGCTGGGAGCACTTGCAGGGAAGTGCGATGGCCGTGCGTGCCGCGCGGTGGGGCTATGTGAGAGGAAGCTCAGAACAAAGCTGGAGGTGTGAGTATGGAGACAAGCGTTTCCTTCCGGGACTGCGCCGTTGTTGCCTGTGGCACGCTCAGCATGGAGTTGAACCGCCTGAAGAATAGCGGCCTGCTGGACGCGAGGAAGATCCTGTACACCAAACCCGGGCGCCATGAAGTGCCACGGGAACTGGAAAGCCAACTGATTAGGCAGATCGGCAAAGCCAAGAGCTACGCAGCAAGGATAATCGTGGTGTATGGGGGCAAGTTCTGCTACGTGAATGCCGATGACGTGTACCGCAAGATAGATACCATCATACAGGAGCAGGTAGAGCCAGGGTTCGAGATAACGAGAATAAAGGCCACACACTGCATCGACATGCTGGCCAGTCAGGCGGAAAGGGACAGCATATGCGAGGGTAGAGATGTCTACTGGCTTACCCCGGGATGGATGAAGTACCGGCACTACGTGTACCAGGGCTGGGACAAGGGACTGGCGAATGAGAACTTCCCCAAGCATACTGGCGGAGCGATCATGCTGGACGCCGTGGGCTACTATGACCAGATTACAGAGACCAATCCGGAAGAGCTTCTGGAGTTCTCAGACTGGATGGGAATACCCATAGAAGCCTACAACGTCACCTTGGATCGACTGCTGGGGTTACTTGCCGATGAGGTGAGGTCGCAACAGCAAGTGGCTCGCCGTTCCTGATGATAGCTACCTCGGACGAACTGAAGGCCAAGAAGGTGAAGAAGGGGGAAGACCATGGATGTTATGGAAGCAATCACGCGCAGACGGAGCGTCAGAAAGTATAGCGGGGAGCCCGTCACCGAGGAAGAGCTGCGACAGATACTCGAAGCTGGAAGATGGGCACCTTCACGGGGCAACAGCCAGCCGTGGAAGTTCGTCGTCATGAAGGACGACCAGGTGCGTAAGGATGTCGCTGCGGTCATCTCCACCGGGAAGTTCCTCGCCGAGGCACCCGTAGGGGTTGCCGTCGTGGTCAATCCGGAGTCCTCGAAGCATCCCGAGCAGGAAGGCGCGGCGGCCACGCAGAACATGCTCCTGGCGGCGAATGGCCTGGGACTGGGAACATGCTGGATCAGCGTTCGCAGCACGGATTGGGAAGAAGCTGTGCAAAGGATGCTCGGGGTTCCGGACGGTGAGTGGGTCATATCGGTCATTTCGATTGGCCATGCTGCCGAAAACCCGGAGAAGGGACGCAAGG
>Ga0209164_1002295_pt1 | contig 20786 bp, 14 predicted proteins | sample MTBNYHSulfiMetaG_FD_187458 | JGI IMG/M metagenome (GOLD analysis project Ga0209164, IMG submission 187458) | Enrichment culture microbial communities from rom New York Harbor, USA that are MTBE-degrading - MTBE-NYH (New York Harbor Sulfidogenic)... | ecosystem: Environmental > Aquatic > Marine >... | reverse complement strand
TCGTTCAGGGTTTCGGCCCTGAAAGTGCAGCAGAATTGCGAACCAATTCCGCTTTTGTAGTGCAGGTAGGCGCACGTCATTTCATCCACTTGGCTTTTGCCCAGCACGCTGTTGACGCTGAAAGAAGCCGGGTTCTCTCCCAGAATGAATTGCGAGATGGCGATCGGGTAAACACCCAGGTCCAGCAGCGCGCCGCCTGCCAGATGCGGGTTGAACAGGCGCTCTTGCGCGTCGAATTCCCGTCGGAATCCCATGCTGGAGCTCAGCAGTATCAAGTCGCCGATCAAACCTTGCTGCAGCCATTCCTGAGCCTGCTGGTAAGCCGGCAGGAAGCGCGACCATAAAGCCTCCATCAGAAAAATAGATTTTCTTTTCGAGATCTCAAACAGCTTTTTTGACTGTGCCGCGTTCACCGTCAGCGGTTTTTCGCACAGGACCGCTTTGCCGGCTTCTAGGCACAGCCGCGTGTTCTCAAAATGAAAGACATGCGGGGTGGCGATATATACCGTGTCCACCTGCGGATCATTGACCAGTTCTTCATAAGTTGAATACGCTTTCCGGGCCTGGTACTGCCTGGCAAAGGCTTGCGCCCGTTCCATGCTTTGGCTGGCAACCGCGTACAAACTGGCATCTTTGACCACCTTCAAGCCCGCCGCGAATTTGTGCGCGATCCTTCCTGGCCCGATGATGCCCCAATTGAAAATTTTCTTCATGATTTCAATCTCCCATCTAAATTAGAACTGACAGATTGCCTTTACACTCACGCTCGCTATTCTGATCGCCTAATGATCACTCATATATAGATCATTAATCCTTGATAGATTATTTTATATTTGTTCGGTTATTGAAAAATAGTATATACTGAAAAATGTACACCTAGCAAAACATACAATGTTGTAAAGGAGAATCATCATGAAATGTAGCCAGTGTGGGATTGAAAATGAATCTGGAGCCAAATTTTGCAGCAAATGTGGCGCTGCAATGGGAACTATTCCATGCCCCAAATGTGGTCATGAGAATCAACCCCTCAGTCAATTTTGTCAAGAGTGTGGGGCTTCATTGACCGGTAAAGGGAAACAAAAAAAATCTAAATCAACCACTGCTACCGGAAAAAAATTATCTACGCCATTGAAGATTGCCATCATTGCCATATCATCTTTGATTCTGATCGCAGTCTTTTATCAAATTTTGGTTAATAGCTCTGTAGCTTCGCCCTCAAATTCATCAGTAAAAAATGGGCAGGCTGTATCCGCACAATCTAATTTTCTAAAAGTAGCCTTTAGAACCAATCCGGCTACCGTCATTCAAGCAGGCACACCTTTTCGCTTAGTGTATTATTGGTCTGCTACCACTAAGGAACAAGTACAGGATTTTATTGATAATGCTATTCACACTGTCTTCGTGAATGGTGAACCGGTAAATGTTGAGGTGGTTTTTAGCACAATTAACCTGCTTGATAACAATGGAATGTATGAAACAGAAATTAGCATGGATATTGGGAACCTCCCCCTGGGAATCAGTTTGATTGAAAATACTATTTCGATGAAGACGCAGATCTCAGATGGCATAGATCTTTATGGTCCAGGATCTGAGAATGAAGAAACAAAAATGTCTGCCAAAATTATCATGAATTCGTCCTCTGATCCACAAGCATCCAGTGTAGACCATACACAGAGTTTATGCCCGGGTTCGGAGGAAGTATATGCTCTTGAATTAATGCAGGAAGGGAATGAAATTGGAGTAGCGGTCATCAACAAACTTGGCTGGGAGCCCTATCATCAGGATGCCAATAATCCGTCTTATTTTTTGAAAAATGGCAATCCTTGGATTCAACCGGTTTGTCAGCTGCTCCCCGATGACAATACCATTCTGGCTTGTACGGGAAAAACCACTGATTCGGAACAAACTGAAGATCAGATTGGTCTATATCTTCCTTACCCCTGGAGCAAAAACCCTGATGCATATTGTATCTTTGAGAATCAGAGTCTATCAATAGCAAAACCCGCCGGGGAATGTCCGACCGAAGATATGATTAAACCTGGAGAAATCTATTGGGAGAATGGTTTCGCTACCCTTGAAATCACCAACCCTAATGGGTGGGAACCTTATCAGGAATGGGAAGAAAGTCCTTCACTCTTGTCTTTGAATAATGAGGATATCTATACCAATCTGGTGTGCGAAGTGGATCCGGAGGATAATACTCTGATGACCTGCAAAGGTCCTGGCGATGTTAAAACGAGTGGTATTGGTTTATTCCTTTTCTATCCATTTGAAGGTCAATTCTGTTCGCTTACTTATGCGGAAGTGGCTATAAAAGACACTCCCTGAAAACAAGCTAATTTTTACGCGCCCAGGTATTACCGTTGTGCGCGATTGGCTTTGCCAGCCAGAACTCGCCTTCATCTGCAATGCCTGGGGTACCAGCATGGTTTGATGCTCCTGTCCACAGGAGTCTAGGTTTATCCGAATATTGCTTGTCTGCTAACATGGATGGCTGCCTGTTAGTAAGGTATTAAGCTTTATTGCTTTCAATAGCAAATCGTTAAAAATCCGAATTAATATAAAACAATGACTACAGAAAAAATTCTATTTTCATGTATACTTTTTTTATTGTCATCCTATAAATCCAAGAAAATTGAAGAAGATGATGAATTCTTATATTGGGACTTGCTTATAGAATAAATTAAATCATTTTCTATTAAATCGTCAAAAACCATCGCACTTTCGTTGTCGTCAAATATGCCGCAAATATAAATATATGACAACAAAAATGATCCGAAAAACGCGCGTTGCTTTCTCTCAGGTTGACTCTGAAAATCTCAAAGCCAGCCTCCTGATTGTTATTATCTGTCTTCTCGCGTATGGATTGTTGATCCCTTGGCTGGGATTCTATTGGGATGATTGGGTTTTCGCCTGGACCATCCACTTTCTTGGACCGTGGGAATTTATCGCTTCATTCCTCCCCTTCCGCCCGCTCTTAGGCCCGATTTTTGCCCTCACAACTTCATTAATTGGCGATACCCCCCTGGCATGGCAGCTATTTGGTTTGTGTATTCGCATCCTCAGCGGCTTTGCCGCCTTCTGGTCCTTTCGTCAAATATGGCCTGAAGCGCGTCTGCAAAGCCTGCTGGCAGCGCTCTTCTTTGTGCTTTTTCCAGCCTACAATCAGCAATGGGTCGCGCTTACGCATGCCAACCAGGAGTTGATCCCTTTGATTTGCTTCCTGCTTTCCCTGGGTTTCATGGCCAAAGCCGTATGTGAACCAGCATACAAATTTCGGTGGAATCTGATCGCGCTTATCCTGGCTTTCTGGGGTCTCTTTCCCACCGAATATTTCTTTGGCTTGGAAGTGCTGAGGCCGTTCATTCTTTGGTTCATCCTTCAGCAAAATCATACGGAACATTCTTCGATATTCAAGCGCGTCTGGTTTGCCTGGCTGCCTTATTTGCTGTTATGGTTGACTAATACCGTTTTTCTCTATCTGTATCATCGCTCCCCATATTACTCTTCCTATGGAATGCCTCTAATCTCATTATCAGGTTCAGATATAAAAACCTTTATCCTTCACACCCTTGAGGAAATCATCCATGCGATCATTACTCCCGGCTTCTATGCCTGGGGCAATACGCTGGCTTTGTTCACCGAATCCCTCTCGAAAATCACCACCTGGTTAGCCTTGGGGTTGGTTGCTGTCAGCTTTTTTACTGCTCACCGCATCATTTCTCGCTTGCGTCTATCTGAACGAAATAATGCCTCCACTTCAAATTTTTCCAAGCAGGTAATCATGCTTGGGATGATCGGTATGCTTGCCGGGCGTGTTCCTTCCTGGCTGGCAGGCTTGCCGCTGGAAATCGCCTTTAGTGCAGATCGCTTCATGCTATCCATGATGCTGGGTAGCAGCTTGTTCCTGATCGGTTTGATTGACGAGCTGGTCCAGCAGAATAATCGCAAGATTCTTGTTGCCTGTGTTTTTATCGCTCTTGCCGTTGGATGGCAGTTTAAAGCAGCCAATACTTTCCGTCGTGATTGGGATAACCAGCGCCAGTTCTTGTGGCAGCTCAGCTGGAGGGTGCCAGCCTTAGAACCCGGTACCCTGCTCATCACGCACGAGCTGCCCCTCGCCTATGAGACTGACCTTTCTTTGACGGCTCCTTTGAATTGGGTCTATGCACCACAGTTGGATTCGCATGACCTGCCATACATGCTTGCATATACCAAAGCCAGGTTAGGTAGCGGTATACTGCCCGAGTTGAAAACCGGCATCCCCATATCCGCCAGTTTTCGCACTATGGATTTTGAATCGACCACGGATAGTGTCTTGGTGGTCTATCAGGAATACCCCGGCTGCCTACGTGTAATGGATCCTGGTTATTCAGATGCGGATACTGTCCCGGGTGTTACATATATGCTGTCCGATGCCATCCCGCTTTCGAATTTGGATCTGATCCTCACAGCAGCTCCCCAGCCTCAGTTGCCGCGATCTCTTTTTGGGTCAGAGCCTGACCATGCTTGGTGTTACTATTTTGAAAAAGCCGAGCTTGCCCGCCAAACTGGTAGCTGGCAGGAAGTCGTCCGTTTAGCGGAGACTGCCCTCCAGAATGGATTACAAGCCTTGCAACCCTCCGAGTATTTGGTATTTATCGAAGGCTATGCCAATTCGGGACAGGTATTGGAAGCCGTGCAGCTTTCCCAGAAAGTCCTGAATGAAAAACCCGAACTCCTGCCTGCTCTGTGCAAACTTTGGCAGAGAGTCCAGCGCTCTTATCCCACTAACCGGCAGATTGGTGATTATCGGCAGTCTCTTTGCATCACTGATTCCTAGCTCATCCGCACGCAGCACCTTAGGATCGCTGAACTGACTCTAAGCTTCAGGATAGAGAACATCCTGTTCCAAAATAACATTTTCCGGCTTGCTTTCTCATGAAAGCTTTTTTTTAAACTCTTTTTCTTGGTGCAAGGCTTCGGGGATGATGAGGGATTCCAAAGGATCCCCATTAGGTAAAGCGGATTCTTCAGGATAGTCTCTTTGATAATTCCCAGCTATAATCACACAATCATGGCAGGTAATAAAATACTCAACAAAATGAAGCAAGGTCAGCCTGCGCTTGGTGTGTGGCTTGGCATCCCCAGCGTGCACAGCGTACGTCTTTTAGTGAGCCTGCCGCTGGATTGGATCATCATCGACATGGAGCACACCCCCACCTCCCTGGAAACCATGACCCTCATGGTCGCAGCTGCCAGCCAATCTGATGGTCCCCAGGCAGTGGTGCGCCTGTCTGAATCCAGCTCCGCAAACGTCAAATCCGCCCTGGATGCGGGTGCCGCCGGCATCATCGCTCCCATGGTCAACACCGGAGCGGAAGCTGAACGCGTAGTCTCTTGGGCGAAACTGCCCCCCATCGGCACGCGCTCCTATGGCTCGCCCTATGCCGGGCTGCCTTGGGGTCAAAGCGCTGCTGAGAATGTGCGGTCTGCCAACCAGCAGACCCTCGCCGCCGTGCAGGTCGAGAGCAAAACTGCCCTCGAGCATCTGGACGAGATCTTCCGCACTCCGCACCTTGACATGGTCTTCGTCGGCCCGCTTGATCTCTCGCTCTCGCTGGGCGTGGATTTTTTCTCCGAAGAACCTTCTCCCATCTTAGAGGAAGCGCTCGCGGTTATCCTGGCTGCTTCCCATCGCTATCACGTGCCGCTTGGCATCTACTGCCCCACACCCGACGTTGCCCGCCGCCGCATCCAGCAGGGTTTCCTATTCGTTAACGTGGCGGTCGATAGTGCCTGCCTGACAGATGGCGTGCTGCAGGCGCTCAGCCAGGTTAGCGTATAATAGAACATATTCAAAAATTGCAGGAGGGAATCCGCATGAACAAAGCTACTCGTACTAATGTTTCCATACTCAGCACGATCTTCGGTGTTTCCGGCATGCTGCATGGCTTTTTTGAGTTGCTGCAGGGCGATCAGCCCACTCCTGGCTTGTACATCAACGCCATCGCTCCGGCGCAGCAAATGTGGCCGCACGGCACCGAACCCGCCCTCACGCTCATCCCCAACTTCTTGTACTCTGGCATTGCTGCCATGCTGGTCGGTCTGGCGCTCATCATCTGGTCGCTGGCATGCCTGCACAAACCGCGTAGCGCGACCGTCTTGCTGCTGCTTTTCGTGCTGCTGCTCTTAGTGGGCGGTGGCGTAGCGCAGACGCTCTTCTTCCCCTTCATCTGGCTGGCTGCCACGCGCATCCACAAACCTCTGGCATGGTGGGATAAAACCTTATCTGTCAACGTCAGGCGCTCTCTAAGCCGGCTTTGGCCTGTTAGTCTAATCCTGCCTGCCGCTCTGCTGTCCTTCGCGCTCGAGATTGCTGTCACCGGCTTCGTGCCCGGCATTCATGATCCCGACCAGGCGGTTATGGTCATGCTGGTCTGCTTGGCTGCATTTCTGCTGTTGCTGCCGCTCGTCTTCATCTCCGGTTTCGCGCGCGATCTGACTAAAAAACGGTAGCAATTTTGGGCACGGGGGGGGATTCGTTTCGGACAAAATTGGAAATTGCGCTTCAACAGCGGTGGCTGCGCTGACTGCGGTATTGCTGCAGTCAGCCAAGGTGATTGAGCATGCCAAGAACGAGAGCAAGGTAGTATACTGCAATGATTTCGTGCTGATTCTTTCACTGCATTGGAATCAAAAATGTATTTAATCCCCGGAAAGAAAAAGGTGAATCTCAGGAATGCAATGCCTGACATGCAACGACAAATAACAGAATTGCGAACTTTAGATTTGCCTACCCTGACGAGCAGCCCGGGAATTCATCAAAAAGGAGGCAGGCATTCCAAAACTTAACAAAGAACCGACCAGTACACTATCGGCTCTTTTTGTTGTTTTTTCTCCTGTAAATTCAGTTTTGCTGGTTGTGAAATTCCAACAAGCCCAGGCTTCCTCGTCTTCAGGAATTGTCTGAAATATCAATTTAAATAAAACGTGATCATTCTTTCTTTCTAATCGACGCCAAAGAATCTCATGCGCAATCCAATATAAACAAAATACATGATGGTTAGATAAATGGCAGTCTTCTTCCCCGCATGACCGTTGCGGAACCACAGCATTGCCCACAAGAATGCGCCTGTAATTGCTTCCCACGGTAAATCCCACATAACCAGCGGTCTTGGAACCCAATATGTGGAAATGATAGCCCCGCCGCCAATTGCCACCAGGGGATTGGTCACATTACTACCAATCAGGGTGCCAAGCGAAATTCCGCTGTCACCATTTTTTATCCCTGAGAAAGCTGTTGTCAGCTCCGGTAAAGCTGACGCCACACCCAAAGTCATGACACCGATCAAAGAACCACCCAAACCCGTACGGCTGACTATCTCCTCAGTTAATTGCAGAACGATAATGGATGTAAAAATGGTAACCACGATGGCAACCACCGAAATTGCCGCGTCTCCCCATGCACGTCCTGTATAATGCGGAACATTTTCAGGTACTTCACCTTCTTTGGTAAATCCGTGATCTTCTTCATTGTAATATTTTCGCTCATCGTAGTAGAGAAAAGCCATATAGGCAAGGAAAGATCCAAACAGTATCATGCCATCCATGCGTGAATAGGCACCATCCCATCCCAGAATAATACACATAATAGTACTGATGATCATCGGCCCCATGCTCTTCCAAAGAAAATATCTTTTAAATTGCAATCTGCCAGCAATAAAGATCACAATTGCCATAATGAGGGTTTGCTGGATTACATCCGAACCGATATTTGCTCCCAATACGATCGCTGAGCTGATCTTATAGTCCAATAAGCCGCTAAGAATTCCCACCGAAGCGGTGTAATGTGAAACAATCTCGGGGATACTGGTTGCCAGTGACACAACAGTAACCCCGACAAATGTGGTTGATAAGCGGAAAAATCCTGCCAATCCAGTTAATTTTCTGACCGCCACATCTGCGCTGATAACCAGTACAGCTAGAGAAATGATTCCGGCGATAATAGACAACCATGTATTGCCTAATATAATATTCATTTTAATAACTCCTTTTCACAAACAAAAAAGAGCCGCAATAAGTTGCGGCTCTTATCAAACAAGATTATTTCTACTTATTGCACGTCAATACAAATCCTAAAATGTATGTGCGAAAATCCATCAGGATCATCCTGCAGTGGAACTTGATTCTTTAAGAAAGAATATAATTTCATATTTTTTAGGGACATTTTTTTTATCTCGTTACCAAGAACAATGGATTGTATATCAATTGAACTCTATCGTCAAGTTGTTTTTGGATATTTGTTAACCTAAAGTGGGAATGTCCACTTTCTAGAAGTTAAAAATGTCTCCCTGGATGCTCAACATACCCATTATGGATTGATATATTCCAACCAGCATTCTACCGCAGCACAAGACATTACGGGATTCCCAAAAGTGGGTATAATATATAGTGCCTGTTCGTGAATCAACCGTTCAGGACATCAAACGCGAAATCATTCGTAACAATCTAGCGGGTCAAGCGATTCACCTTGGCTCAAAAGAGTCAAGGAGTATTTTTTTAATGGAATTTGAACAATTTTATCTCGATGCGCGCATTGCTGCGGGCATCCGAGCCGCGGGTTACCGCCGCCCCACCCCCATCCAGCAGCAAGCCATCCCGGTTGTACTGCAGAAGCGCGACGTGCTTGGGTTGGCGCAAACCGGCACCGGGAAGACCGCAGCTTTCGTGCTGCCCATCTTGCAGCGCCTCAGCATGCGCCCGTCGCGCCAAATTCGCGCGCTCATCATTGTGCCTACCCGCGAGCTGGCTGAACAGATCCACCATACAGCGATCATTCTGGGCAAGAACTTGCATGTGCGCAGCACGACCGTCTATGGTGGGGTGAGCAAGGTTCGTCAGCTGGAATCCCTGCGGCGCGGCACTGATATCGTCGTGGCATGCCCCGGTCGATTGCTGGACCTGCTTAGCGATAACAGCATTGATCTCTCGCAGGTTGAAGTCCTGGTGCTGGACGAGGCCGACCGCATGTGTGATATGGGTTTCCTGCCGGATATCCGCCGCATTCTCAAGCGGCTGCCTGAGCGCTGCCAGACGCTGTTCTTCGCCGCCACCATGCCAGATGAAATCCGCGCACTGGCAGATCACATCCTGCATGATCCGGTAACGGTCCAGATCGGTATGATCGCGCCGACAAAAACCGTTTCGCATGCCCTTTACCCGGTGCCCCAGACCCGCAAGACAGTCTTGGTCACAAGCCTACTGCAGCAGCTGACGATGGATCGCGTGTTGATATTCACCCGTACCAAGCATCGTGCACGCAATCTGGCAAGCAAGTTGGCACAGGCTGGTTTTAGCACCTCAGCTCTGCAGGGCAATATGTCCCAGAACCAGCGCCAGGGTGCTCTGGATGGTTTTCGCAAGGGGAAATATGATATTTTGGTGGCTACCGATATCGCCGCGCGCGGTATCGACGTTTCAGATATCACGCATGTCATCAACTTTGACATGCCGGATACGGTTGACGCCTATATTCACCGTATCGGGCGCACTGGGCGCGCCCAGGCAAGCGGTATGGCCTTTACCCTGTGCATGCCGGAGGATGAGGACATGATCCGTGCAGTCGAGAAAGTGCTGGGTGCCCGCATCGAGCGCAAGCATCTGTCCGGTTTTGACTACCAACCGCGCACGCTGGACCGTCCAACGCAGCCGAGTCGCCCGCTCCGGGCGCAGGCGTCCCATACGAGCAGGGATCGCCATCATGCCAGAAATCATTCCGCGCGCACCGCTGAGGGCAGATCTATCTGATCGATTTGCCCCAGCTCTTGAGAATGTCCCATTTGGCAGAGGTAATCGCAGGCATGCCCGTAATTGAACTGTTGGGTTCTGCAGTTTAGCTTCTTCTGGTTTCAAGATCTAGCGTTAATGCAATTTATTTTTAATAATTTGTATCCGGTAGATAAGGTTTATGATTCACCGGTTTTTAAAATCAAACACTGGAGATTCTTTATGAAAAAGTCTTACTTTGTTCCACTGATCGTAATCTGTTTTTCTTCTTTATTAATAGGTTGTGCTCCTTCCGCAGCGGCTGTTATCAATGAACCTGCCGTTGAAGCGCCCGCCCAAACAACGCCTGACGCTGTTGAAGACAGCCAGGTCACACCCCTGCTAGAAAATACACCCACTCTCATTCATGCAATCTTGCTGTTTGAAGAAAACTTTGCTGAAGACAGTCTGGGCTGGCAAGCTCGCGATGGCGTTATCAGCGTTGATGAAAATGGTCTTTCGCTGGAAATGCCAGCCAATGAGGAGCTGGGCGATTACATGGGTCTGTTGGCCCAACCCCAAAAGACCATCCAAATTGATGGCGATTGCACCTTCGAGGCCACCTTCAGCAACAAGGTCAGGTTCTCTGGATTACTGTTCAACCCCACCATGGAGTATTATTCCTTCCTCATTAGTTCGGGCGCGCTCGCCGATTTTCCGCCCGGGCACGCCAGCCTTGGTTTATTGAGGCCTTCTCTGGGTGACAAGGCTTTTGATACCCTAGGTGAAATTGAGGGGTTGCTTGTCAGTTTCGAGGATGACATTAGCCTCAAGGTAGAATTCGTCGGCAGTCAGGTGCAGGTCTATGTCAATGACCAGTTGATCGCCAGCCGTGAAGCGGATGTCTTTCAAGGCATAAAAACATTCGGCGGCTTTTACGTTGCCAATGGTGATAAATTTGTCGTAACTGAATTGAAGATCTGGGGCAATTCCGCTGAATCTATCCAAATTAAATAATTGTGTGGCAATTCGATTAATCAAATTCTGACGCTTTTACCTGGATTAATCTCCCGCCGCGTGATGGGAGATTTCATTTTGTTCGACCTTCTTGATGATCTGTAGCCCATCCTCTTGGCAACCATGGCTATAATATAGATATAGCTCCTGAAGATAAATTTTGGTTACTGCAATCCCTTTTTTTAAAGGGTAACAAATTCACCAATATGGTTGAAATACATTTATTGAAATCAAGATAGATATTTCGCACCCGGAAAAATCAAAATGAAGAAGAAAAAAGACTCTAGCGATACTGCTTCTACTCCGGCCAAAGAAAACATGAATTTTAAAAGGAATCTTTGGCAAACGTTGGTAGAACCAGCTGCAGCCATCACTGATGCGAGCCTGAAACGGCAAGTTCGCCTGATTTCAGCCTTGCTGCTCGCTATTGCGCTGATGATGGTCAGCGGGGTTATCTATATGGGATTTTTCAGTTCAAATCCGGCTGTCGCTGTTGTGCTTGCCGTTGCTGAAATCGCCATGGGCATCGCGTATCTCATCAGCCGCACCCAACGCTATCAGCTCGCAGCCATTCTTTCCCTGATCATCCTATCCCTCATCCCAATTTTCAATGTTGCATTGGCGCAGGACCGCAGTTCGGAAGCTTTGCTGATCCTACTCATCTGGAATACATTGACCATTCTTCTCAGCAGCGCGATAACATCTTTCCAAAACACCATCCTGTTTGTCATCATTGATATTCTTACTCTCTTGCTCTTTCCTCTGATCATCCCTACGATTACTTTTTCAAAGATGGCTTTACCGTTGATTTTCAATTTTGTCATATCGCTTTCCATTTTGATCTTCACTCAGCACCGCAACCTGTTGGAAAAAGATCGCTTGTTGGAACTCTCCCAAACCAATGCAAGACTGCAGATTGAACTGAAAGAACGTAAACGCGTGGAAGAACAACTCGCCTATCGATCTTTGCATGATCCTCTGACGGACCTTCCCAATCGCGCTCTATTCATGGATCGCCTCGCGCATGCCATGCAGCGCACCCGGCGCAACCAAGCTTTAAAATTTGCGGTTTTCTTCCTAGATTTGGATCGTTTTAAAGTGGTGAATGATAGTCAGGGTCATAACGTCGGCGACCTGTTATTGATCGAAAGCGGCAAGCGCCTAGTTGAAAGCGTTCGTGCTGTCGATACTGTCGCGCGCTTGGGAGGCGATGAATTCGTTGTATTGCTTGAGGATATCAAGAAACCATCCGATTATTTGCAAGTTGCTAATCGAATTCTGCATAACCTTTCTCTGCCTTCAAATCTGGGAGGTCAGACAGTTTTTGTGTCGGTTAGCATGGGTATTGTATTGAGCGATGCCAGGTATGAGCAGTCGGATGAGATCCTGCGTGATGCCGATATTGCCATGTATCGCGCGAAAAGCATCGGCAGAGGGCGTTACGAGATCTTCGATCCTGTCATGCTGGATAGCGTTACGAAACGGTTGGAAATGGAAACGGATCTTTGGAAAGCATTGCAGAATCAAGAGTTCATCCTTCATTACCAGCCGATTCAGGATGTCTTGACCCATCGGATGATCGGATTTGAAGCTCTAATCCGCTGGCAGCACCCTGCCAGGGGGCTTATTATGCCCGCCGATTTCATCTCGATTGCCGAGGAAATCGGTCTCATCGTTCCCATGGGATATTGGGTTCTGGAAGAAGCCTGCCGCCAGATTCGTGCCTGGCAGAAAAAATATCCATCTGATCCGCCTTTGACCGTCAGTGTAAATTTATCTCCCCGGCAGTGCGCCCAAACCGATTTAGTGCAGAGCATTTCGGCGATCTTAAAGAAAACAAAATTGGATCCACGCTATTTGAAGTTGGAATTGACTGAAAGCCTGATCGTGGAAGACTCCGAGGGTACTGCGTCAATGCTTTCCCAGTTGCGTGATCTAGGGATACAGGTTCATATTGATGATTTTGGCACAGGTTATTCATCCCTGGGTAATCTCCATGAACTTCCCATTGACGCTCTCAAGATCGATCGGACTTTTATTCGCCAGCTTGAAAGCGCTAACAGCGGTCTCGAGATCGTCCGCACGATTCTTTCGCTTGCGCATAACCTTGGAATGAAGGTGATTGCTGAGGGTGTTGAAACAGATGCCCAACTATCATCATTGAAATCAATGAACTGTGAGTATGCGCAGGGTTTTCTCTTCTATGAACCCATGCCCGAAATAGCAATCGACAGCATATTGGCGAAGTCTTTCGATAAACACAACCAGTAGAATAATTCCCGCGTATGACTTCGTCAATTTTTTTGTTATTAAATGGCATATTGTTTAATTGCTGTGGGTACTGCCAAAATGGAGTGAATTAAGTTCACACTCAAGATGAATAATACATTTTTTGAAGAAAAATAACAATGATGAATTGAATTAATCCACTAAGGAAGTTATCTTATTTATCTGGAAATCTGACCTCAATTCTCGAACTTTGTTGTCTTACTATTTTTACAGATCAACTCCGGTTTGAATTCCCGCACTGGTCCCCGGTAGGGCGGTTTTTGAATAAGCTTTTCGTTGCTCTTGCCCATATAATGGATGGCATACGTGGGGCAGTAATTGAAACAGCGCATGCAGTAAACGCACGCGTCAGCGTGCGCCGCCGTTCCGCCTTCCATGTGGATATTCCCCACCGGGCAGATGCGGGCGCAGCGTCCACAGTGCTCCCCCAGACATTTCTCGCTGTCCACTGACCAGAACTTGCGTCCCCAATCATGCCACAGCCGGAATGGTCCGCGTTGCAACCATGCTGAAGCGCGGCTGAACAGGTCGTTATGCTGCCGCCAGTCCTCTCCTTTGACAATCCTGTCGCTGAGAGCGTCGATCTCCTTTTCCCTCTCTTTCAGCATGGGTGCAATAAGCTCCAAATCGGATTGATACGGAAAGAACGGGAAAGCCGGCAGGCAGATGCTGTCCGGCATGTTGAATTCGGCTGCCCATTTCAAGTCAAATCCCTTTTCCCGGAATAATCCTTCCAGAAAATTGCAGCCATCCCCTGACCAACCCAGCTGGGTGATGAATCCCAGCAATGGTTTTTTCTGTTCCTGTGCCGGCAGCGCTTTCAGCCATGCGGTGAAGTTGCGCGGCGCGTCCGATCCGTAGGTCGGGAAACCCAACCCTACCCCCTGTGCTGCAGAGATTAGCTCGTCTGCCGCTTGCGGTTCAATCTGTTCGATCGAGTATGCACGCGCCTGAAGCCCTCGCTCCCCCAGCTTCTCCGCCAAACGCTGGCTGACCCACCAGGTGTTGCCCGTTCCCGAAAAATAGAAAATGGGGAATGATCCTTTCACTTTCAATATGCCTTCCTTTTTTTTCTAAGAAATCATTAGGAATTATATTTCATCAATCTTGAATGATTCTAATTAGATAAAAAATAAATGAAGTTCCTCTAACTTTCCTTTGTGATGTTGCTTGGTTGCATGTTTGATTGTCAGGATTGCGAAAGTTAAAAAGGAGTCATTTTTATTGTAATTACCACAATAATTCATACAAAACTTTATTCTTGTAATTGGTTGAGAAATATGCAATAATAAAAAAATAATTCGCCTGCCGAATGATGATTGATTCTGCTTGGTTCAATCCAATCAGACAAATAAGTAAGGGGAGGTTTCCGATGACTAAGCGTTTCTTTTCCGGAATTGTATGCGTGCTGATTGCATGTTTGATCGCTGCCTGCCAACCCAGGATTGTTTATGTGCCCGTTGAGGAAGGAAATGGGGCTGAAAACTACTCAGCAGAATCCGATGCCCAGGATGTTTCTTCCGATGGTGAACAAACCTGGCATGCTGTCAGGGCTTATTGTGACCATGAATCCATTCCTGCAGATAAAACCCTTATCCTGTGGTACTCCTGGGGTACGCTGGAAGAAGTGCAAGGACAGGAATACTTCGACCTGACAGATCATACTGTGTTCGTCGATGATATTGAAGTGCCCATCCAGGCTGATGGAGTGGGAGAGCGTTTCTATGATGAATCCAAAGGTTGCTACGCTACCGAGTACTGGATGGATATTGGCTATCTTAAACCCGGTTATCATGACATTGTCACCATAGCCGCACCCAGGCAGCAGGTCTTTGATGGCTGGGATTGGTTCGGTCCTGGAACGGAATATGAATATTCAGAATATTTCTGCTCTGTGACCGTAGAAGCAGGCGGGGAGCAAGAATTTGCGCAGGAACAGGATTGGGAAGGGGAAAATAATGGAGCGGAGTCGCCTGCTGAAGATGAGCAGGCTGTCTGCAACCGCAGCAGATATGTTCGTGAAACCATCCCCGATAATACCGACTTCGCTCCAGGAGAGGTCTTCGAAAAAACCTGGATCGTGCGCAATGATGGCGTATGCACCTGGAACAGCGGATATACCTTGAGGCACACCCAGGGGGCTTCATTAGGAGGAGAAACCAGCCTGAATCTTCCTCACGATGTTGCTCCAGGAGAGGAGATCACGCTGCAATTGAGCCTGAAAGCGCCTGAAACGCCCGGAACCTATACCGGCCGTTGGGAGATCTTTTCCGATGATGGAGAGGTTTTGGGTTGGTATTCGGTGGTGATCGATGTTGTCGCTCAAGGTGATCAACCAGAAGCCCCTCAACCTCAAGACATTGAAGCAACGGTTTGGGTTGATCCATTACTTTATAATTGCAAAAGAACACTAAAGATATATGGGGAAGGTTTTGCCCCAGACGAAAATATCTTCCAGACAATTATTTTCCTTGATAATCCTGCGATTTATCAGAGCGAAACTCAGGGGATGTTTACAACCGATGAAGGTAATTATCGCGACCAAATCAACGTGGATTTTCCCTTTTGCGGTCAATATATGGTTACCTTACAGGGTTCAAATAGTGGCAAAAAAGGCTCAGCAGTCTTTATCGTTGAGTCTTCAGAAGGATGTAATTGTTAATTTTTTTTTATTTTCGGGAGATCAAATGAAACCGAAGGATTTTGTATCATCTAGAAACAACGCAATATACTGAGTATGTGTTGCGTGAATTAATCTCCGGGAGCAGAATATGAGCGGCTATTTCCCCGAACCTTCCGATGATATTAAGCAAGTGATTTATGAAATCAACCACCCGCGTAGTGATGTATGGGATATCATCAAAGGACACCAGGAAGGTGATGATTATCTTGAATTCCTTCTGCGCCAGTTCAATGAATGGATCAGGGAACTTTCTAAGCTGATTGACGCAGATCATCAGCATTGGAAATATCTGGTGGATTTTCTTACTGATTTAATTTCCATGCTGCGGGATTTTGATCTTGAACAGTTGGGATTGTTTTTACAGCTTTATTTCCCGGAGGGCAAGGAAATCAACTTCCAGGCTCTAAAAGACCTGGATTTTGCGATTGCAGCCATTACAGATGGTTTTCGCCAAATGTTCGATCAGGTCATCCAAGCTCTTGGTCCGAATAACATGCAGGCAATCCAATATCCTCAAGTTCCGACACAAATTTTTAAAAATTATGCTGGTTGGGCGCTGCCCGAATACTACTCCATCGGCAAACTGATGCCTGGATTTATTAACGCTTTGGCTGAATTGCACAACCAAAGGGCTTTGGTTGAAAATCAGGAAGCAGAGAAATTACAGGAGGATCTTGAAGAAGAAGATGATCCTAAAAAGGCGAAAGAACTAATAAAAGAAATCACAAACCATCTTGTGGCTACACAAGTTTATAGATTCGATTCCCAATTGCTTAGTAAAGTAAAAAGCCGCTTGAAAGCCGAAATGGAATTCATTAAAAATATGAAATCCTATTTCGATTTCAATCAAGCTGATTCAATCAAGGCTGAGTTGCCTAAGGTGTTATATACAAGAAGAGAGTATTTATGCACTCAACTCTTTCAATCCAAAGAATATCTTGACCTTTTCAAACAGGGCAGAATCACCATTCCCAGCGATGGCAACATAGCCAACAGCTCAATTGGAAAGTTTTTTCCAGAAGAGGTCCGCAGGATTGAGAAGATAGAGAGCGCCATCAAATCGCTTGAAGAAAAGAAACTGACAGAAGAAGAGATGATTCAATGGGCTGGGGAACTTGGTCTTACCCAAGGGACCTCTTCCTATGTAGAACAAGTGCGCTCAATCCTGAGAAAATGGCTGGATTACATGACCCAACTTGAAGGACCCCCAATTCAAGCATTCGGGCAACCAGATCTTAAGATTTTCAATCAATTAAATAGATTGCCAGATATGAGCCTGGAAGAACTATTAGCATTGGCAAAAGAGTATGGAATTCCTCTTCCACACAAGGCTTGAAATCATCAATTATTGAGTATTTCTCCCACTGCAGCCATCAGTGTTCGCAATGTAAAATAGCATTTAATTGATCTTAGTGGTGTTGTTTGCCATGACATCCAATTAAAACCTTTGCAAGAACCTTCCGTGTTTTATCCAAAATTGAATTTTGGTCAATTTTCATACTTCCAGTGTCTGGTTTTAAATTACTTTTTTTTTAAATTTCTCGGGTATACTGACAGGAAGTATCTTGCACGTAACAGTTCTTGTACCATCGAAAGCTCCATCTGTTTGTTAAACCTGCAGTCATGCAGAAGCTCCATCTGACAAACAAAACTGACTATAAATAATGCGGTTTTCTGAAAAGGGAATATTTATTTACTCGGAGGGATGATGAAAAAAAACCTAATTCCAAAACTATTCGCTGCCATTATCTTTCTTTTATGTACAACATCTGCCAACGCCTACATTTTTCAAATAACTCATGAATCCTTTCTTGAAGAAGAAATGAATTCGGTTGAAAGCTCACTACAGAATTCGCAAACTTGTGGTTTTACTGGAGTGTTTTTATGCACTCATCAATTGTTTCGGACTTTAAAATGTGAACAAAGTGGCAATACGGTGCATTGTGATTATTCTTTCGGATCAGTTTTTGAGGATAGAGAGTGGGGCACCATCGATGGAACCTTGAGCAATGATGGAAAAACAATGACCGGAACACAAAAGAATCAATATTATTCCGCTCCTATAAAAATCGAACTGTTATCCTATGGCGATATTGTTATATATTGGGAAACCTCCACAATCCATGGTGTCCGTCAAAGCGGTGAATGTGATTCAACCTCGTCTAGTGAAGATGAGTACACAACCGATCCACTTTCTGAGCCAGAGAGCTATCCGCAGGAACCCGGAAACCTTCCTGCTGATCTTTGTTCTGGTGTGAACTGCAAGAACAACTACTGCAAAGCGGATGGCAGCAAATTCCTGTATGACTGCGCCTGCGATCCTGAGGATGGCAAATGCTACTGCAGCGGCATCGACTGTCCGGCGGGGTGTGATGACGCACTGGGTGGCTGCATCATGCAAGCCTCAGGTGACCCCAATGAAGAGGATTTGTGCTCTGGTGTGCAGTGTGAACCGGACTACTGCCTGGATGATCAAAAAACGCGCATGCATGATTGCAAATGCGACCCAGCAGATGGGGAATGCTATTGCTACAGCGAAATTTGTCAGGCTGGCTGCAATATGGCTACTGGTCGCTGCGTGGAAAGCATGGTCATCGATGAGAGTGGCAGTAGTGGAGGCACACAATACCCCTACCCTGATGATTCCCCCGGCCTTTTAGGCATTTTAGGGGTGGTGGGTGGTGGCGGCTTGGCGATCGGTGGTGGATATCTCGGTATCAAGGCGCTGCAGGGCGCGCTGGCGCGCCGGGCAGCCAAGGCAGCTGCTGAATCCGCGGCCGAACCGACCCTCCGTGAGCTGCTGTCCCAGGCAGAAAAATCTGCAGACCGGGCAATCCAGGCCATTGACCAAGCTCAAAAGGCTGGTCAAGCCGACCAGCAGGGGTACAAGGAATTCCTCAAGCGCAGAACGGGCTACGATGAGCACTGGGCTCAGCATATGAATGATCGGGCTGCCCTGATCGAGAAAGCGGAATATGCAGTCACTAAAATAAAAAAAGGTACAGATGTAGCTGCTGATCTGCTTGGCAATGTACCCGGTGCCGGGGATACCTTCAAAGCTATCTATGACTATTCCACTACTGCCGCCGAAAGCATTGCCAGCGGCGACAGCGCAGGTGAGGTTATCCTTAAGACCACCAGCAAGTTCGTAGAAAATAAAGTAAGCGGCAAGCTATTTGGCAAACTCACAACCATGGAATGGCTACCCACCAGATTGTACAAAAGAAGCATCAAAGTGGCATGCAGGCAAGTCGGTGCTAAAAACCTGATTGTGGAATCCACCAAAAACGAGCTTACCAATAGTGCCATGAATTCCCTTAAAAAAATCAAAAGCAAAACCAGTTTTGGAAAAATCGAAAAACGGGTGGAGGCAGTGGCAAAAAGAGCTGATCGCAAGGGGATCAGCAGAATGATCAAGAAAGTCTTGTACAGCAAATAGAAAATTCTTCGGAGGAATCAAGCGATGAGCGAAATGACGAATGTGACAATGAGTGCTGAGGAGCTGTTGGCAGCTGGGAAAACGTTGGGAATTAATTTTTCTCCAATTTCTCCATTTTGGATGGAAGGTGGGGGTTCACCTCCAGCTGCTCTGATGCAGAATGACGCGCTGCGTCCTGATCTGCTGCCAGCTTTCCAAACCTTGGCGGAAGCGCGCCGCATGGGTGCCTGCGCATATCTGTGTGCAGAGGGTCTGATGGATACCAGCTTCTATTACTCCACTGATGGGAAACCTAGTGTGTCATTATCCATGACAGATGATGGTGTGAGGCTGCAAGCCCCAGCAGCCATTCAGGGTGCCTTGCTATGGCTGGCTGAGCATGCGGGTGATTCCCTCAAGCGCGCGTGCGGTTTTGAGGCGCAGCTTTCCGCTGTAGATGCGCATGTGCTGTTTGGGCTAGTGGATGCCGCGCGTCGCAAAGCGCTGGCAGGCATTGCGGGGCAAGCGCAAAACGATCCAACCCGCATCAGTCTGGAGGAACTTGAGAACGCGCTGGCAGACACGCACGAAGATGATGATGACGAGCTGCAATGGATGGCTCCCCATTTTGCCGCGGGTTATGAGCTGAAGTCGCCCGAAACTCATGCGTTGCAAAAGAGCTTGCAGCAGCTGGTGCATAAAAAATATGCGGTTTTGGAGGGAAAAGAGGTTGTGCTGGGTGATGCGCTGACTGACCTGGCATCGGTTCTGCTGCTAGTGGAAGGGCATTTGCGCCTGCGTACTGCAGAAGTAGATAAAAGTGATAAGGTGCGCATCACCGAAGTTAAAGGAGTGCGCGGTCAGGGTAGCGCGCTGCTGCTATGGACAGACGACGGCAAGATTGTCCATCTGAGAGGAACTAGCCCGGCGCAGGCATTGGCTATTGCGCGGGATATGTTCGTTCAAAAGGAAGATGAGAGGTTTTCCGGTGCTGCCAGTGCATCTGCATCAACCCCCGCTGCTTTTCAAGCTCCAGCCGCATCACAAGCATCCGGCAGGCAGCAGAAAGAGCGCAAAAAATTACCTTGGTGGGGAATTGCACTTATCGTACTGGTTGGATCGCTGCTTGTGGCTTTACTGCTGTCCATACTATTTGCTTGATCATGAATTTTCCATCCAAAAGAATACGAGGAGTAAAATTTTTTTAGCCAACATATTGTGAATGTCATTGACCAAATCCGAATTCTATGTATAATAGAACGAATTTTACTGATACAGTTCAAATAAAAAAAATAATGGTATCAATAGAAACCCGCCTCCTCCTAGGCATCGCTATTATCAGCGCCCCGTCCCTTCTTGCGGACGAGGGCATAACACGGTTGAGGATGGTCAGGTGATACGCTAGCACCCTAGTATTGTATAAAAAAAAGCCACCCGCAACCGAGCGGGTGGCTTTTTTTCTTGATGTATTGAAGTACTTTTACAACCAAGCACAAATCAGCTGGATTCGCAATGGAAATTCAAATCGCACGGATAGCTTTAAATTAAAGAAAGGAGGTGGTTCGCGGAGATTCTACATCCAATTTGTAAAAAGCTGTTTTTAATTCATTTGCCAAAGGAGCATAAACATGG
>Ga0209164_1002294_pt1 | contig 20791 bp, 19 predicted proteins | sample MTBNYHSulfiMetaG_FD_187458 | JGI IMG/M metagenome (GOLD analysis project Ga0209164, IMG submission 187458) | Enrichment culture microbial communities from rom New York Harbor, USA that are MTBE-degrading - MTBE-NYH (New York Harbor Sulfidogenic)... | ecosystem: Environmental > Aquatic > Marine >... | reverse complement strand
ACTTCCATGTAGATACCATGCATCGTTTATATGGGTTGGAGGCCAATTATCCGCATATCGCCAGAAGTTCCCCCGTGTATTCGTACTGGTGACATCGCCCATCACGTAATATACGACTGGTGGTCGGTTTTCAAAATCGTTGGATATCTCTAAGATGTATTGATCAAGCATTTCATTCCAATACTGCGCGGTGAAGGTATCTTTTGCGTTTTCCGGGTAGAGGAGTTCTCCCTGCAGTCGTTCCCCAAAAAGTGCATGGGTCCAGGGACCAATGACGAGCTTTGATTTTCCTTGGGCGCCGGGTCCCCCTTGATAGTGGTATCCCATGAAGCCGTCGAGAAGTCCTTGGCAGAAGCAATCATACCAGCCTCCTATGTGGAACGCAGGGACGTTGACGTCCTGCCAGTTGTCTTCGAGTGAAACGTTTGTCCAGTAGTCAAGTGAGTAGTTTTCATGAGCCCATATGTCTGGTAGAACATACGAACTTCCCTGGCCTGCAAGCCAAGTTTCAACCATGTGTTTTCTGAACTGACCTCCCGGGTAGATGGTGGTGTAGAGGTTTGGTGTGGCAGCTCCAATGTATTGGCAGGTAAGTGCCCATGGGTTTGTTCCTGCCATGAGGTATTGGACGATGCCTGTCGCTGATCCGCCGATGGTTGCTACTTTCCCATTGGACCAGTTTTGTTCTGCGATCCATTCTACGGTATCGTAGCCGTCTGTGTGGTCGTCTCGGAACATCGTGTCTATCCCCTCGGACTGGAATCGCCCTCTGGTGTCTTGTACTAGTGATGGCCAGCCGTTGTTCGCCCAGTCACCCATGCTGGTCCCATTTTTGTTGTACGGTGTGCGTATGAGGATTGCTCCATGGGGTGGTGATCCGCCATCTGGGAGATAGACATCGGTTGCTAGGTGGATGCCGTCTCCCATTTCGACCATGAACGTTTCTTTTGTGTAGAATGGTTGTGTGGACGGCATGGTTTGGTTCTGAGTCTCTCCGTTTCCAAGTGTCGCAATGCTGGTGATGGGAAACAGGAGTATGATTAGGAGAATTATAGGTTTTTTTATCGGGATATTTCTCATGTTTTTTCCAACTCTCCCTCTATACTATTATATTACATTATACTATATTGTATTAAAGGATACTGTCTATATCTAATTTACTGAAATTATTACGATAATTGCCGAAAATGTTGTATGATTTTTTATCACAGAGGCATACCTGTTAAAGAATGGTTCGAGGAAATGGCCGTATATGTTCTTTGGAGGTTGTCACAGACTAGTGACCGGGATGCGTCGCAGAGACGTCCACCAGTGTTCGTGTTAGGCCGTCATCAGCGGTCGTGAACAGGTACAATCTCTGTGATAAGTCCTGTGTGTACACGCTTCTCCTGAGAAGATAGGGATGAAACGGAGGGGGTCTGATTTATTTTAAAAGTCTGGGAGGAAAGGTTTGAATTCTAAAAGCTGTTTTATCAGGAAAGGTCAGACCCCCATACAAATATATGATGAACTAGTACATAAACCTTCTGTTTGCTTGGTCAAATGTTGGGAAAAATGAGTCATTATGAGGTCGATTTACCTATATATTTCAATAGTATACGTAACTTTTATTTCAATAATCATCGTGCTGTCTTCTGGTCAAGAGGGCCCTGCAAGTGGTGCTTCTCTAAGAGAAATAAAGAAAAAGACGGGATACACAACCTGCCCAGAAGAAAAACCAGACACAGATACTGAAGAGGTGAAAGGACCGGGAATCAAGTGAAAAACCACTTCAGCGGCGTCTTTCTAAAAACAAGGGCCATTATCAGGAGCAATATTTTCTCTATGCATACGATGGTATTATGTCATTTTGAAAATCTACGGCAATATATTAAAATAGACGAAATGACAAAGTATAACATTGATGCGGGTGAGGCGTTCTGTAAAAACATCGCAAGAGCTTGACCAGGACTGGTTGATTGAATTTGGTGTGTCCCTTAAAAATATCAACGACGAAAAAAAAATGCAAGAGATAAAAAAGATTTTCATTGAGGCCTACTTTGAGAACATCCAAGAAGGGATGAACCCAAGAGATGCCATACAAAAAGCAAAGACGATCGCGCTTTGTTTTTTTTAGTACGACTACACTAGCCGTCATGGACGGACCACCATTTCAAAAGAACCCTGGTTGTCTCAAACAACATAAACGACATCCCCCCATGTACTCTTCAGCCCTTGATCGAACAGTTGTCAAACCGACTCCTGTTGCAACACAATCCAGATAGCTTTAGGAGAAAAGAAGAAAGACCGACAGACACATAGACCTACAGATGATGTACAATGTATAAAAAAACACTGCTGCAGCCAAAGAACCGTAGTATATGGTCTGTGGAGATCTGGGAGAACGAACCTGTGTCTCACATAATCGTCTGTTGATGTGAAAAAAGGTATCTTTTTAAAGAATAAAGCCATGCGATACCATAGTATATGGAGATGGTGATGTGAGAAAAATTATTGTCATGCTCATTGGATTTCTCCTTATCACAGTTGGTCTAATGAGCGGATGTACGGAAAACAACCAACACGCTGATGATGTCGACACAGATGGCGATGGATACATTGACTCCCTTGATGCGTTTCCGTCGGACCCGACCGAATGGGCAGATTCCGATGGCGACGGCGTGGGTGACAATGCAGATGCATTCCCTTCCGACCCAAGCGAATGGCAGGACTCCGATGGCGACGGGGTTGGCGATAATGCAGATGCATTCCCTTCTGATCCGACCGAATGGCAGGACTCCGATGGCGACGGGGTTGGCGATACTGCTGACTATTTCCCAAATGATCCGACCCGATGGGAGCCACCGTCAGACGACCCGTTCGTCACCTATGCAGAACCGTACATTCAGATGCTTGTGCATGACGACAGCGAGCTATATTCCTATGCGTACGGGCTTTTCAGTGACTTTGATGCGACCGTACGGGAATGCCGCGTGAACGTGCTGTACCGAGACATTCTGATGAACTACACCTGCCTTCCTGACCCTTTAGGCAGCGCACCATTGCAGACGCCCCAGGAGACCATCCAGAGGAAACAGGGGACCTGCGAGGACCTTTCCATCCTGCTTGGGTCGCTGTGTATCAACATCGGCATTCCATCGTACCTGGTGTTTACCGATGACCATGTGTATTGTATGGCCTATGACGTCAACACGGAAACCCTCTGGGACTGCGCAGAGCAGACATTGATCCGTCTCGTCGAATCCGAGGAGTATTTCAATGAATCCATGTATCAGCATCTTGAAGGCACCTATTATCTCTCCCCAGCAGGTAACGCTTTGTATGCTGGCGGGGAAGCAAATAAGACGTTTGATGGCCTTATCGACTACATGACCATTGACTACAGTTTTCAATCCGACCTGCCGCTCCATCTGTTCGTGGTTCCGACACAGACCGCGTTCTATGAACTAAACGAAGGAGATTATTCGAACGTCATATATTCAGAACACAACATCACCAGTAAGACAGGGACAGTCCCCCAGATGACCACGTTTGGAGGCATCGTCCTTCTCTATCCAGGAAACCAGACCGCAACCATAACCCTGGACTTTGAATTTACGTTTCAACCATCGTTTTACCACACCTACAACAAAGACACGCTGACTTCCTATGACATCGAGGGAAAAGACTGCGTGATTTGTGACCCGACCCTCGGGGACTTTGGTTTCCCTGGGTACGATGCACAGATCACTGGAGAGAAAACAGCGATCAATCCGCTGACGAAGAAGTATATCACCCTTCCTAACTAAATCGTATATACTTGCCCGGGTCTGTGAGAATCCCCTGAGCCAATAGATAGAATGTACTATCGTTTGGATAGGATTCCATCCATTGGAACTATTCGTACTTCTTCACATAAACCAATCATCGTAAAGATCTATCGGTAGGAGCCACACTACTCCATTAGACTTTGTCGAGGGGCAGGTAATCATACAGCTGCCATAAACCGCGTTTTTACCCCCATCAGGGCTATAAAAACGAGTTTTTATATTACATCTGTGAGATGCTTTGCAGGCTAATTGATAGGAATGCAAATGTTCTCTTAACACCGGGATACATATGAAACATGCGGATACTGGATGGTTCCTCTGCACCGTTACCAAATCAAAGGAATGATTCTGTATCGTACTTTTTTTGAATAATCCTCGTACCCGGGGAGTTCCTTTTTCAGGGTGGTATCCTCCAGATATGTTCTCCAGAACATGAGAATGATGGCAAGGACAGCCGGCAGCAGCCCCCCAAACGACCCAAGCAAAAGCGGCGTGCCAATAGTAAAGACAAGACCACCAAGGTACCCAGGGTGCCTCACGAACCGATAGGGACCGGTGCTGCATACCTCATGTTTTCGATCGGTCTGTATTCTGACGACCGATGAGAAAAACCGGTTGGTTCTCTTCGCCCAAAGGACGATGACCTGCCCAACGCAGTACAATAGGATTCCGAGAAGAACAACGAGAAAAGGAACCGCAGGACTCCAGGAAAACCAAGTCGCGTCCAAAATGGAGAGGATGAACATGACAAAGAACAGCGGCGTGGAGACCGCGTAGTAGACCCTATCCCATCGCTTCATCCCCTCACCTGGTCTGAGTCGTTCCTTTATCAGGTCCTTGCGATCGATAAGCAGACCGTAGGTGAGCAGGATAAAAAAGATGTTTAACCCATTGAACACCCATCCCTGCCAGTAGTCAAGCCGCCTTGCGATGACAAAGGTTATTAGGAGGAAGAAAAGTAGGATACCGACTGATTTTGCTACGATTTTTATGCCGAGTTGCTGGGTTTGGATGGTTTGGTCCATGTTGTAGACACCCTTTGGTTTGCGATAGTCATTTTTTAAAAAAAACTCTTCTTTCTTATATAAATCTTCTCGCGGGTTTTTTAGACAAACATACAGTGAAACACGTAGGTGTCTGCGAACCACCTGAAGAGAGGCGTGTGTTGCTAGGAAGGGAAAGATTAAAATCATCCTGCCTCCTGTGTTAAGGTACATGGTTGAGTACGATTTCCCACCTTTCCGACCACCCAACGAGGCATCCTCTGCCCTGATCCGCGTCACACGAGGATGCCCGTGGAACCGCTGCCTCTTCTGTACCATGTATAAGACGCTTTCGTTCCAACCACGGCCTCTCAAAGAAGTCAAAAAGGACATCGATACCGCCGTCCACATCTATCCGAGGGCACGCACCGTCTTCATCGCTGACTCGGACAGCCTTGCCATGAAGGACAGTGAGCAGATCATCAGGCATATCAGAACCCGTTTTCCCCACGCAGAGCGGATAACATCCTATGCAAGGGCAACAACGCTGATGCGCCTTGGCGCTGCCCGTCTAGCAAAGCTACGCCAGGCAGGCTTGACACGGGTGCATGTCGGCCTTGAGTCCGGCGATGCTGAAACCCTCGCATTCCTAAGGAAGGGAGCCACCCCCCAGGATATGATTGCAGGGGGGACAGCAGCAAAGGCCGCAGGTCTTGAGCTTTCGTTTTACGTACTCATCGGTGCTGGTGGCAAGGACAGGCTCACTGAGCATGCGGTAGGCTCTGCGTTGGTATGCAATGCGGTTAACCCGGATTTCATCCGCCTTCGGACCCTGATCGTGCAGCACGGCTCGCTTCTTGAAGAGAAAATGAATGCAGGACAGTACCGACCGACGGCTCCTTCTGAAAAACTCAGCGAGGTGAAACTGTTTCTTGAGCATCTGGATGTGCAGGACTGCGAGCTTGCCTCGGATCATCATACGAACACCATCTGGGTGGACACCACCATAGTCTATCAGGGGATCCATGGGATGCTGCCTTTGGAGAAAAACCATATGATGGAGGTTCTGAATCAGACCCTGCAGCGTCTTTCTCAGGCACGCGGTGAGGTCCTGGATGCGACCATCATGTATGAGCGAGGAATGATTACGTCACTGTAACAGTAACTATTCTGAACGGTGTCTGCATTGTTCGTCGCTGCATGAAAATATTTATATATTATACCGACTAAATAATATGGACGGTTGGTTGAGATGGAGTACCTAACAGAAAAAAAAAGGAAAGAGGGAGTGAAGATACAGCCTGTCGAGTTACAAGACATTGAAGAATTTTTTAAAAAAATGAGACGAAAACTTACTTTATCGTCTTTGTTTGGACCCGTTGAAGACGTCGAAGAAGAGGATGAAGAATCATACAACGTATCTGTGTATAAGGTGTTGCCGTACCCGCCGAACACCAAGGATGTCAATGAGTCCTTTGTGCAAAGGACCTGATCGCGTCATGATATTATCCGTGTTTTAGGAGAGATGCGTGAAAAAACCTTAATCTTATCACTAGAGATACATATAGGACGGAACTGACAGAGATTCTATTGTATCTTAAAGAACGATTCGGCAACGACTATGTACGAAACCTCATCATACATCATGAATCGATATTTAAAACATCATCGTCGCTTAAATCTCGGTTAAAGAAGATAGGAATTATGATCAGCTACCGCAAAGGCATGTTGTATGTCGAAGCCCACGAGGATATATAAATAAAAAAGGGATGATTTGAGATGGAAGAAAAGAAGATGAAACAAGGAAAAAAACTACCTGTTCTGCTATCGATCAATTTCGATGAGCTGACTAGGGCATTTGAACAATCAACGGATTCGACACATTTTTTTATTGATGTCGAATCTAGTACAGTCATTTGCATAGATGAAGCAAAAGATTCACATGCACAGACGAAGTTAAGTCAGATGAGTAATAAGAAACGATACCTAAAGATTCCCTCACACAAGAGTTGGGACGAACAATGTATCATAGAAGGCTTCTTGTATCAATCAGATTCCACTGTCTTCGAAGATACTTTCTATGAGGCCCTGGAGAGAGAAAACGAAGTGAAACATTTTTATCAGCTGCTGGAGTCAACACCACAGTTGAAACAACAATGGTTGAGCTATCAATCAACTGCGTTGCGAAATACAATAATCACCTGGCTTTGTGATAAATGCATTGAACTGGCGAACCAGTGCCTCATCCCACCGATAGAAATCAAGGAGTTGACCTCAGAGGAAATAGGCCGGTTACCCGATGAAATCAAAGACTTCAAACCATATGCCTGTCTTCGGTGCCACAATAAGGACGGGATGAAATCTCGTATTTTTTCCATAAACGTATCACCTGAAAACCGGCTGATTGAACAGGAGACACAACGAATAATGAACGAACAATTCGGCATCACACATCACGGTGGCTGGAGCGGAGGAAAACAGGATTTCCTAACAGCATCGCAGTGCCCACGATGCGGTTGTGAGGAAATCTTCTGGGATTATTAAGTATGGTGCAGACCACACTCTCCTCTTTTATCCCACAGGACACCCCTGTCCCTGCGACAGGTGAACGCTACGTCGACCACGCGTATATCAAACCGCGGACCATTGTGATGAAGCAATACCAGATGGACATCGCAAAGAACGCGTTTTTGGAGAACACCGCCGTGATTCTGCCAACAGGTCTGGGGAAGACCATCATCGCGTTTTTGGTCATGGCTGAGGTGCTCCCGAAAAAGATACTGTTTCTCGCCCCGACCAAACCATTGGTACAGCAGCATTATGAGAGTTGTAAAAAGTTCCTTGCTGTCGAACCATCATTGGTCCAGATGCTGACGGGGAACCTGTCCGTCAAAAAACGCAGGGAACTTTTTCGCAGGGCAACGATTGTTGTTGCAACACCGCAGACCATTGATCATGACCTTAGGGCTAAACGGTACACGATACAAGATTTCGGGCTTGTCGTGTTTGATGAGATGCATCGTGCGGTGGAGCGGTACGCGTATGTTTCTATCGCACAGCGATGCCATTGCAGGATCCTCGGACTCACCGCATCGCCGGGGTCAAAGAAAAAGAAGATCAAAAAGATCCTTGAGAACCTGCAGATCACCCATGTCGAAAGCAGGATACGTGATGATATCGACATCCGGGACCATGTCAAGGATGTACATCTCGAGTGGATAACGGTGTCGCTAGACCCTGGTGTTCAGGCGGTACGAAAACCATTACAGGAGCTGTATCTGGAGAAGCTGGTGAAGCTGAATAAACTAGGGATTCTGACGTATAAAAAACCAGAGTATCTCTCCAAGAAGGATATCCTACATGCCCGGATCGCCATCCAGAAACGGTTCCGGAACAAGCCGTTTGTGTTCGCGTTGTACAACAGTCATGCCGTACTCCTTCACGCGTATCATTGTCTTGAGCTTGTGGAGACGCAGGGTGTCGCGTCGTTCTTGAAATACGTTGAGAAATATACAAAGAAACCGAAACGTTCCCGGTCGGAACAGATGTTTGTGAACCATCCGTTCCTCCAGCAAGCCATGACGCATGCACGGGAGAATCAGGTGGTATCTCATCCGAAGTTAGGGGTACTTCGACAGATCGTCAAGCGTCAGTTCGATGATGATGCGGATTCGCTCATTCTTATTTTCACCCAATATCGGGATACGATCGAGTCGATTGAGACGATATTACAAGACCTGCCGCAGGTGCGATGCCATCGGTTCATCGGGCAGGCGACGCAAGGTTCTACAAAGGGAATGTCGCAGGATGAACAGAAACGAATCATTGGGATGTTCCGGAGACGAGAAATAAACGTGCTCATCGCGACATCAATCGCTGAGGAGGGAATCGATATTCCCAATGTGAACCGGGTGGTGTTCTATGAGCCGATTCCTTCTGAGATCCGGGGTATACAGCGGAAGGGACGGACCGGGCGGAGCCATATCTGGAATGTGACGATTCTGATTACGCAGGGGACGCGCGATGAAGCATACTTCTACGTGGAGAAGAAACGAGAGCAGAAGATGCAGTATCTTGTCCGGGAGATGGGATAGGCGTTGTCCTTGGTTTATTACATACCGTAATCAGTATCATTCAAGTGGCCAGAGGCTACTTTGCATCGTTCCGAAGTTTTGTTATCCTTCGGTGTTGTGTAAATGGCCGTCGGATAATAAAAAATGCTTATAAAAATAATCAGTATCCAGATAATGATGACGAATACTGCAAGGGTGATAATATCCCAGAGTATTCCGTTCTTATTCGTCTTCGAAAATGAACAGGTCGTCAATGGTCGTCTGTAATGCTTTTGCGATCTTGTAGGCCAACTGTAGGGAGGGGTTGTAGTTCCCTTTCTCTATGAAGAGTATGGTTTCACGTCGTACCCCTACTCTTCGTGCTAAGTCCTCTTGGGTGAGGTCATAGCGCGCCCGGAGTTCTTTTATGCGGGTTTTCATAGTTACTTCCCCGTGATATCATAGTAGAGAAACGACAGAACGCAGATGCTTAGAGATCCAGCGATTACACAGGCAAATGCCCATTGATACAGGGCCATGTCCTGTGTAAGTGTTACAGTGGTTATTGCGGTTGCGCTACTAAGCATCATATAGAGAAATGAGTTTCGTGTGGCACGACCGATGTTTATCTCGATGCGTTCATCTTTTTTTGCTAGGTATGTAAAAAAGAAAAGGATAAAGGAGAGGAAAAGCAAAAAACCAGGATCTCGGTTTTGGAGGTACAGAAAACTAAGGAGTGAAAGGAACCCTAGGTACCATAATATATTTTTCATTGCGTTTTTTCCTCCTTTATACGTTTTTTCCTTTGGTGGCCAAGTAGAGGTATGAGACGATGAAGACGATTCCTGAGACGATGACGACCAGAGCGGTGACCCGGCTGGCCTCTAGTTCATAGCCGAATACGATGTCAATGAACAACGGACCGAACACAGCACTCCAGATCGCCGCGATAAACCCGTAGTATCCTGCTTTATAACTAATCGACAGGAGCCGTTCATCTTTCGCGGGTAATCCTTTTCGTATGTTTTTTGCGCGGTCCCAAAGTACATAAAACGCAGCGGCTACCAAGAAGATGATGATGGTAAATAATCCAAGCTCCATAAATTCTAGTGTCCCAAGATTCATCATCCAGAGTGCAAGTGTCAGCAAGACAAGGATTGCTACTATCAAGCCTATGAGTATTCCAATTTTCTCTTTCATGTTTTTTTACCTCTTGTTTTTATGTGGTATGGATAACTTTTTATTTGTTATCTCTAACATTATGTTATATATATGTAACATTTACTATTTAAACCTTGCTTTCCAGACATTAGGCAAAACCATGACCAGACCCACAATCAATGCAGTTTTGTACAACCCCTGACCACCAACACCAACAACACCAGATGAGGAACACAGGATGCAACTCCCTATACCTCTTCCCATCAAGAAAGGGCTGTCGCGAGTTGGAAATGTTTTTAAATAAACATTTTTTACTCATCACTATGTGGAGGCAAAGGTCATGAAAAAAATACTGTTAGTGTCCGCTGTTTGTCTTGTTTCAATCGTTTCGTTGCTTAGCGGATGCATCAACGTACCTATGGATGACATCATGCAGTTCTCCATTTTTTCATTTGAGGTCGACCCTGGCGTCATCAACCCAGGACAGTCCGCCAACCTCAGCTGGGTCGTCTTTGGTGCGGCAACAGTACACATCGACAATGGAGTTGGCAATGTCGCCTTATCAGGACATCAAATCATTTTCCCCGAGCAGACGACAACATATACGTTAACCGCTCATAATGAGACACAGACAAGGAACGCGACCGTGACTATCATAGTAAGAAATATCTCAAATGAATCTTCTAATGTCAGCATTGTCTCCTTTGAGGTAAACCCAAGCATCATCGATCCCGGGGAGTCTGCACGTCTTAGCTGGGTCGTGACTGGTGCGACTATGATCTGCATCAACAATGACATCGGTAATGTTAACTCTTCTGGGACCCATCTGATTTCACCGACTGAAACAACAACCTACACCATCATTGCTTCAAATCCGGTCATGTGCAAGCAAGCATCGGTGGTAATCCAGGTCAGAGAGTAACCACGTCAAGAACGTTGCATCCCTGAAAGCGTAACAGGCGAATAAGGAAGTATACTTCTCCTTGGGAAACAGAGAGAACACACGACATATCCTCTTACCGAGAAGGAAGAATAAGCTCTTTTCACGTAAAGAAAAAAAGCAATGTTTTATTTCATCACGATACCGAAAATCAGTAAAAGAAACACGTTCGCTGTTTTTTCTGCGGTGATTCCATCATCCGCTGTAAGCGAAACAGTGATACTTGTTTTCCCAAGACCCAGCATGAACCGATTGATTGTGTACTGTTCTCCAGTACGGATTTCCGAAATCGTCCCCGTGAATTGAGCAGGGATGACAAACCCACCCTGGAACACAAGCTTCCAGCTGATGTTTGTGGCATCAATCGTCCCTGTGTTGTCAAGAAGGACGGTAATCCCCAGACCGCCGGTTATTCCAATATCAAGTCCAGGTCCGACGATTGTCATTAGGATTGGTGTCGACCAGCTGCTCTCCAGACCAGGGTTGTCTTTTGCCCGAGCCTTAATCGCATAGGTTCCCTTCAGTGCCCAGCTGTGGTTAAAAGTCATCGACGTCCCAGAGGGAAATGGACCAGTCCATCCAGTGGTTGTCTGATCCCCCCAGTCAATTAGATAAAAAACGTCATCGCCATCAACGTCGGTCGCACTGACGGTATAATTATACAAAATACCACTAGTTCCTTGCGATGGACCCAAAAGGCTTGGGGCTGCTGGTGGATTGTTCTGACTGCTTTGATTTACGTGTCCAACCATGGCGATATGCAGGCAGACAAGATTGGTTTGCCCAGAGATACCCAGTGCTGTTCGCAATGCGTTTTGATCCGTGATCACAGAAAGAGCGTTTCCGGTCAGGTTCAGCGCAGCGGTTTGAAGCAGGACGTTATGGACAATTGCACCTGACTCGTACCACCAAAAGGGAAGATACATCTGACTTCCCACGTTCTTGTCCCAGAAGGGGATGACGATCAACGGTGCGGATGAAACCGAGATGTTTCCTGGGCTTACCGCAGCTTGTATCAACTCTCGTGTATCACCAGAGGTAATCAAAGATAGCTGGTGCGATGCAGGCAGGTACTGGTACACACCGGTTTTGTTCGCCGCATACACCTTGAATGGATAGATGCCGATGGCGCTGGGAAGAGTGCGATGGCGCTTGTTATTCACATTGTCATAGAGATAGGAATACCCATACGAACACCAGAGAATCTGGGATAGCTCCAGGAGGGTTAAATCCGTGTTGTTCCATTCATTGACAATCTGACGGGTGTTTACAACTTCATGGAGCGTATAGGTGTTGTTGATAACCGAGGGCAGATTGGATGGTGGAAGGGGAGTGTAGGTAAAATCATATGGGTTTGTCAGATGCCCAAGATGCATGATGATTTCAGGTTTTTCGTATGGCGGTAGACCCAGCTGATAGAGGTCGTTGACACTCAATCCAGTCGTTAGCGTCGCTAAATGTAATGCATTTGCATCAAAATACACGTTCTGTGCAATCATTCCAATCTCAGCCATTGCTGCCTTCTCATCAGAGGCTATGCTCTGATTCCAGACCAATCCAAGCTTTATTGGAGCACCGGTGTTTTGACCTAGATACAGGTAGTTACCGGTCTTCCATAAATGTAACGAATGATTAGATGCTTCATAGAGGTAGGTAGCGTCGTTCCGAATCACATAAATGCTTGTTGAGTAGGTGCCATTTGGACTATAGATGGTCCGTCCACCGTTGGTTGTGATGCCGTACGCGACCCACAGAACTGTGGAGAGTTCTTGGTCGGTCACTGGTGTTGTTGTGTAGGAACGAAATGACATCCTTCGGCAGATGGATCGTTCCAGTACCATATCAACCTGGAGAGGATCTGGGAGTGTTATCCACTCTTGCGCGGGATCTGTCTTCGAATCGGTTGGTCCAAAATCAAGTTTTCCAGTGAGCGGTTCGATAACAGTTACGATGCACAGAAGACACAGCAAAAAACCTATCAATTTCTTTCTCATGGTATTTCCCCTTTTTTTTGTTAAGGTACATCGTTTATATAAAATTATTGTCATATTAATAAAAAACACAGTATTGTTTTAGGAATATGGCGTTCAGTGAATTATGCTGATAATGTATCATATATGATACAAAATCAAAAGAAATGGAAGCATTCAAGCGCAGACGCATTCAAAGTGTTTAGGGACAACCTTTATATTCCGAATAATATGGTATCAAAATCGTTCTATTTCACGACAACCATACGATAAGTATATTAACCGGAATAGTTGTTTCTCATCTGTAGGGGTACTATGAAGAAAGAAGTTACCGTGATTATAATAGGTATTATGTTCTGTAGCAGTATCGGACTTATCGCTCCAAGGCTTTCCGGATCTGCTGCTGGAGAAATCAAAGAACAAGTGACTACCGACTGCGATTGTCATCAGCAGCATATGATGAGAGATATGTTTGGAAACTACTATGCAGTGATGCAATGTCCTATAGACTGCACACAGCTTTCTGTCACAACACAGACAAGACCAACAAGGGCGTTGCCTGAGCAGTTCAGCTGGAAAGACGTCAATGGTGTTGATTGGACTACATCGGCGAAACAACAGGGGAACTGTGGAAGCTGCTGGGATTTCGCGGCTCTTGGTGCCCTTGAAAGTCGGATAAAAATCAGCGAGAATTGCTCACAGATTTCACTTGACCTTTCAGAGCAGTACGTGCTCTCCTGCCTTCCCGCTGCCGCGAATAACTACGGACAAGGCTGCTACGGCGGGACACCATATGGGGCATACTACTATATCCTGAACACTACAAAAGAAGGCAACTACGTCAACGGCATCATCCCGGAATCGTGTTTCCCATACCAGGCAAGCCATTCGATCCCCTGCGATGACAAATGCGCGGAATGGATGGATCATCTGATTCCGATGAGTGATTGTTCTATCACGTTCCTTGACCTTGGGTATGCCACCAAGGAAAACACCGATATCATCAAAACAATCCTGTATGAGGAGGGACCAATCGCGGTGGCTCTGAACGTCACTACGGAGTTCATCAACTACTGGAGCGTCATTCATAATCCAGAGAAGTATTACCCTGACACCAATGAGCCATGGGGGGAGATGCTGAACCATATCGTGATGCTGGTCGGATGGAAAGACGACCCAAACATCAAGAACGGGGGATACTGGATTGTGAAGAACAGCTGGGGGACCGATTGGGGATATGACGGGTTCTTCAACCTGGAATACTACGCGTTGTTCTTCGGTATGTACTACGCGACAGGTTCGTATGATCCTGAGAGCGTGAACTGGGCGCCTATCGCTGATTGCGGGGGGTTCTACACCGCAGATGCTGGTGAGGCGATCACATTTGACGGCACACAGAGTATTGACCCAGAAAATGTCATTACATCGTACGACTGGGATTTTGGTGACGGGGCAACAGGTGTTGGTCCAACGCCGACGCATGCATATAACACCACCGGCGTGTACGGTGTGACTCTGACTGTGACTGATAACGAGGGCAACAACGGGACAGACGTCACACTTGTCGGAATCGGACAAGACCCAGTGAATATCGATGCAACTGGAAATGTTGGTGTCGATATTATGATAGAAAGCAGTAGTGAGCATCAGGCGACAAACGTGGAATGGTCCATTGATTTTTCCGGTTTGATGTTTACACGAGGCACAAGTGGTATTATTCCTGTACTGTCAGACCAGCAGCCGTTTACACAACATATCGCTGTCATGGGTTTTGGGCCAGGGAGGCTGTCTATCACTGTTGAGAACATCATGCATACCGAGAGGTTCTTTATCCTTGGACCAGCTATCTTTGGATTACGGTTCCAATAGTATACATAAGAGACTGCAACAGTATAGGAATTTGTTCCAACCCTTGATTTATTGTATCATATATGATATAAAAATAGAGGGCGAGTTTGACCGAAATACTTTTTTCCAATCGCGACTGTTAAGTAAACTGTTTTAAAAAATAAAAGAAAAAAAGAGGGGGACCTTGGTTATGAGGAATACCCGCCGAATACTAAACTTGGGTCGCCGAACAGGGCCCAATTCGTGATACAGTACGCATCGGTCTGCTCTATGATGTTTTCACTTAGGTATTTCTCAATGGACTGACTGTGAGTCTGCGCAAGGTGGGTTGCACCATGGCCAACCCAGTAGAAGAAATTAGACTCAAGTTCTGAACTAAGGGTCTTTGCCGGGTCGCCGCTTGTACCAACACCATACCCGGTACATCCGGTTGACGCGATAGCACCTCCTAAGGGTTTCATGACAAGCCCCCAGCTAAAGCACACAGGGCCAGGCAGTCCATGGCAGAAATAGCTTGTCCCGTTTTTGTCCTTCATAGCAGGGAGTATAGAGACGTTATACAAACCGTTATGACAACCACCGACGACGACTATTGGCTGTTTTGCCCCGTTTTGAATCCGCCAGAAGGCGTTCAGTCCGATGCCACCGGTCCAATCATCAGGGTAGTTTCCATCAAACCAGATCGTATTCCATCCAAGTGCGTACCCGTGTCCTTGGAAGTCGATAAAGCCAGCACCCTTGCTAAAGGTTGATGCGATGTCTTTTGTATTTGGGACTAGGCCACCGCTATCCCTGTTTGTCGAATACACTCGTACATGGCTTAGACCAGGGATCGCAAGCTTTGTGTTGTTATACGCGAGGTCACAGAGGTACTCCCCATCTGGTTTTCCTAGCCAATAGTAGAAGGTTTTCCCGCCGATACCGACAAAGGTCTTATACCAGGGTTTGTCGTCAGGGCCAGTGCTCTCATAGGCAATTATTTTTCTCACCATATGATTTACCTCCCATTTGTTTGTCACCGGGAGTCGACTGACATAGACTTCGGGGTACAAATCGAAGGTATCTTTGAGTGCACCTGGTGCGTTCCAGGCTGCGTATACGCCATCACCATTGGAATCCCAGCTGTCAAAATCACCGGTGGCATTATACACACATCCGTAATACAAATCAGATAGGCAGGCTTCGTCGTCCGCGTGTGGCATGACGACATATCGTACCGGGACATACCATGCCTTCCACCCGGCGGACCTGCTGTCCTTGTCCTTGGCATAGATATGGTTTTTTAGGCCGCCGACAAGCAATACATACGTGATGTTCCACGTGTCGTAGGCGTATTTAATGAATTTCTTCACCTGCTCAGGTTGGTCATATCCGGTGTACTCCTCAAGAATGGATTCGACTGACTTAAACGTGGTCGTAAGACCCTTGCCGTTCTTAAAATCTATAAGCCTTTGCAGACTTGACTCAAATGCACTTGGAGCGATAATCACCATATCATAGTCATCAGAGAAGATCATCGGTGGTGTGTTTGGTTTTTGGTACTTAAGCATAATGTCAAAGCCACCGGCATACGTGATTTGGTTGTTCATCGGTGAATACCGTACAGGATAGCATACGATTTTTACAAACGTCACCTGCACATCGTTTTTGTTTCGACCGGCACCAAGGTCATAGCTGAACCAGGTTTCCGGATAGAATGCAGGGTTCTCGTACACCGCTGGGTCCTTCTCATATGCGGTCTGCTCGTGTAATTTGGATAACGCAACGATACGGGCGGGGATAATCTCTTTTGTCACTGCCATGGTGCTGATGTCTTTGGCTTGGCAGAGCACTTGGATATCGGTCGACCCGTAGGGAATCTCATAGGTTTTCACATAGATGGGTAACACGGGTCTGTTTTGTCTTAACCAGTTGGTTGTAGCGCCATCAAGCTGTATTTCGGCAAACCCATCTTTTTCAGACACCACTGGTTGTGTTAAAAATAGAACAGATGTTGATTCGGTTGTTAACGTTGGTGTGTGTTGTAATGAGACGGTCGTGTCATACGCAGCTGCCCCAAGTCCACTTAGGACTAGTAATCCCATAACGAGTATGGGCAATATTTTTTCCATCTTTTTACCTCCAATACCGACAGATATACTTATAGACTCGAAAGTATAAGAAAGTAGCCATAGGAAATTTGTTCAAAATGATAATAAAACCTATTATTTCATTATAAATGTAAGAAAAATGTTGAAAAAAATTTTTCTTTTTTTTCCGTATTTTTAAAAAAAATACCAGTAAAAATAAGGAAAAAGAAGGAAAAGATGACCGCGTTTTATTTTACTAGAGGGCTTTCGTAGTATCGGAGACGCACGAGGGTCCGACTCAAACGATGTGCTTAAAGGCTCCCTGCAACGTTTATTGAGATAGAGCTCTACGATGAGTTGATGATTTGACCTGCTGCATACAGTCCCGTGATATATGCCTCTTCAAGCCCAGCGATGTTACAGTCCCCAATCAGATACATATGGTTTGCTCTCTTACTTTCGATAAGCATATGGCCGTTTATACGCCCAGCCGGGTCCCAGAACTGATGGGCAATCACCGTTGGATTGTGAAAATACGCTTCCAAGGGAGGTTGCCGGTCCGTATAATAGAAGAGATAGGTCCCATCGCCAAGATCCGCAATCGACTGAACCATGCTTGGATGACAGAACAGCTGGTATGGTTTTCGTGCGATGATGCCTCTTGGACTGCCTTTGACATGAAACATGTGCGTGGAAACAGGCAGGTTCATCTCTCGTATGCCTGCGAACCGGCAGGACCAGTTGATCTCTGTAGCGAGCACAAGGTTTTTTGAACGAAACGTTCCTGTGTTTGTTTTGACCCGATATTGGTCATTGGTATAGCAGATATCACTGACGGTTTCAAGAACAATGTTTTGTTGAAATGATCGGATCATGGATGTTTTTTCAAATGAAAAGGTATAAATCGGCGTGATCAAAGGGAGAAGATACTGTAAGAAGCTAAACGCGTTCATCTCATGGACCGCGGAAAACGTCGTTGAATACAAGGCTTTTGAGAGGTACGTGTCTGTGCCTTTTGTCAGTTTGTGTTCTGTTACAAAATCAGCAGCGTTCTTCATATACAGGTGATGTAAGAAGGGGTCTGCTTCGATCGCGTTTTTTTGTGATGTGGTTTTCGCGGTCTTTCGGAAGGCCTGTAGTGCAGTCCTAAATCGGTACAGGTGTCTTTTTATCTTCATGAATTGATGCATGTAGGCGACGAGCCGGGGTTCATAGAGGATGTAGCTGTGATTGTCTTCATGAAAACAGAAGTCGCGCAGTCTGATTCGTTTTTGTAGGGTTACAAAGGGGAGGAGATTGTCATAGTCTGAACAGACAAAAAACGCGCCGTAGTTCGCAGTCCCATCCTCAGAGGTACGGATACGGCCGCCGATGTCTTTACTGATGACCAAAAAATCTTTTTGATGGTTTTGCAGACTGCGCGCACAGGCAAGACCAGAGATGCCGGCGCCGATGATAATCGTCTCATAGGAGTTTTTCATCATGTTCTTTGTAACCGGTGTTCGGTCATTAATTCTTTTGTTCTCATACTCTATGGTTTCCTTTTCATGTCGAAGTATGGATGTCTATTATTACAATTGAGGACAAAGACGACGAGCGCAAGAAATGCTTGTTCATTTTCAGTCTCTTTAAGGTTCATCGCATTTTTTTAAGTTCCTCGGCGAATGTATCATAGGTGGTGCGATCATAGAGGACGACCCTTACAAGAGTAATATCCTTATGTGCTTTGAGGTACTCGATGATTGTGTGCAGGGCGACCCTGGCTGCTTCCTTGAGGGGGTAGCCGTACGCCCCGGTGCTGATGGCAGGAAACGCAAGGCTTCGTAGATTGTGTTTTGATGCAAGCCGAAGGCTTTCGAGGTACGCGCTTCTCAGCAGTGCTGCCTCGTTTCTGGTTCCATCGTGATACCTGGGTCCGACCGTGTGGATGACGTGTTTTGCCGTAAGGTTGCCTGCGGTTGTGATAACTGCATACCCTGTGGGACATCCACCGATTTTCCTGCAGTCTTTCATAATTGCTGGTCCACCTGTATGATGGATTGCACCATCCACGCCTCCCCCTCCCGCAAGTCTGCTGTTGGCCGCGTTTACGATCGCATCGGTTGACTCCTTTGTGATATCGCCAATTGTAAGGACAAGACGTGAGGTGTTTATCTGTTGTTCCATAGATTGTTTCTCCCCTAGGTTTCTTTCTTACTGTTCATGGTTCGATACGAACCCCTCTCTATCCGATATGAAATGATCGGCCTTTTTTCTGTCTGCTTTGTGAGCATGTCCAGATCACGGAAATCCAGGTTTTCGACGACCACGCACTCAAGAATGGAGCCAACACCGGTCGTCGTTGAGGGGACATGATACGTCTTCCAACCGCTACCCAGTTCCTTATTATTTGATTTTCCTTGCGTTATAACGAACTACATGGTTCAAATAATGTTTGACATGCCACTACAATAGCTGTTCGACGACAAATGATATTATAATACAGGCTAATCAAAATCAGCGTAAGAAAACACCCCGGAAACCACTTACAGAGTGAAGGATATAATACGGAGTTGCTGCCTGCAAGGGGCGAATGATCTTCATGGATAAACGTGTCCGTAACTATCTCTGGTTGCATTCGTAGTTGACGGAAAGCTTGTGCAATATCAAAAGGGTTCATATCGATACCAGCTTCGTCTTGTCGTATTTTTTGAATGTATATGACTATGAACCTTTCAAATGTCTCATCGTCCATTTTACCAATATATTCGATCGCTTTTATTAGAGAGTCAGTCCTAGTATCTCTCATTGGGAATCGTAAGAAGTTTTCGTTTCCCATTCCAAGATACTGAGATGTGATGCCATTCTGTTCTTGATTCGTAGCTCTCTTTGTCCGTGTTGTAAACAATGGTGAATCATTCACAGTTGATTTGACAGATTGATACCCAATCACAGTACTCAACGAACCCAGAACAAGTAGAATTATAACACAGAGACTGATTCCAATCAGAGGTTTCTTATCCACCCTTGCTTTCCCCCATTATCTTTTTTAAAATGAATGTTTGTCTATATAAACATTATCTTCAGGAAATAGGAATATCTGGAAAGCAGTGACATGGTTTCCAAAAATCGATTTTCCATAGTGATTTTATCCAAGGGTTCAAACCACTTCTCCTTAGTTTATCACAAACAAAAATATGTTTTGTGATTATAGTCACACAAAGTTAGTATATAATGAATATTATTGTGTTGTTCTCTAAAAGTGAATAGAAATGATGCAAAATACTATTGTTAGAAAAGGTTTGATTGTTGCAGTAGCTCTACTGTTTGTTGGAACAACATTTTGCTCATGCGCTGCAAACAATACTGTAGAAAACCAATCACAACCGACACTTAACAAAATAAGTGATAATGATGAAGGGCTAAAGATAGTTAGAATTCGAGCACGCTTCACTACAGAAAGTAAATTTCGTATTCGATGTTTCCATATTGATTTTTTAGTAAAAAACGTAGGACCGGACATAATCTACAGAGAACAAAGCATACCTACAATAAGCCTACAAGCAAATCTGGAGAGAACACGTACTCAAGAGAGATGGCACGGAGGATTTATAGATTTGTTGCCCGACATATGGAAATCGCAAGAAACAAAATGGATGTATGGTTTTGGTATGAGCGAAGAAAATGAAAAAATATGGAAATTCAAAATTCCAGGATTCTACAAGCTCAATGTCTCTATTTCAGCAATAGGGATAACAAGAACGTATAATACAACCATTTTTATTTGCAATACCTTTGTGTTTCCAAAAATTGTGTCTTCGTTTGATATTCTACGCTGGAATTCTATGATACGCGGGTTGTAGATTATGAAAAAATGTTTTGCAGTTGGAATTATTGTATTATTTATTGCAGTTGTTATAAATCCAGTAATTGCTCAAAATGCAGATAGGACATCTGAGTCAACATCAAATGGAAATTGG
>Ga0209164_1002293_pt1 | contig 20798 bp, 16 predicted proteins | sample MTBNYHSulfiMetaG_FD_187458 | JGI IMG/M metagenome (GOLD analysis project Ga0209164, IMG submission 187458) | Enrichment culture microbial communities from rom New York Harbor, USA that are MTBE-degrading - MTBE-NYH (New York Harbor Sulfidogenic)... | ecosystem: Environmental > Aquatic > Marine >... | reverse complement strand
GTAAAATAGCCTGTCTGTAGGAGATAGGTTGTTTTTTTATGAACTCATCCATCTGTTTAGATCAAATACGATTGATCATCTTTGACCTGGATTTCACAATATTGAATTCAGAGCATATATTGGGAGAGCGGACCAAAGATGTCCTAAAAGCATGTCAGGATCAGCAAATCATGGTCACCTTTGCCACCGGAAAAAACTGGGATGCTGCGCAGGAAATAGCGGATGCACTTCAGATTAATCATCCAATTGTCCTTGCCAACGGAGCCCTTATCAAAACCAGGCAGGGCGAGATCATGGAAAAAACACTTCTGCCTTGGCCGGCATTGCGGCATATCATTGAAATTTGTGAAAAGAGCCATCATGACTTGGTCGTTTACCTCGATGATGATGTCTATATAAAGACCATGACCGACAACTTGGAATTGCTGCAGAGCTTGGGATCGCTTGACATGCGCGAGGTGGGTGATTGGCAGACTATGTGGGCTCGCTTGCCGCAAGCCCATAAGTGCATGGTCGTGGATTGCCAATCGCGGCAGCATCTTTTTGACCTGGAAGCACAGCTGCGAAAAAATCTGGAAAATTCCATAGAGTTCTGCCAGACTCTGCCGGCTATTATGGATATGACCGCCAAAGGTGTTTCCAAGGGAAACGCGCTGTTGAGATTGTGCGCATATTTGGGTGTTGAGCCAGGGCAGGTGTTGGCTTTTGGCGACGGCAATAATGATGCCGGCATGCTCTCCATTGCGGGCATGGGCATTGCAGTAGCCAATGCCTCAACCCACATCAAAGCTATCGCGGATGTGCTGGTGCCTTCCAATGAACGGGAAGGTCCGGCACAGTTTTTGGATTATTTGCTGAAGAATAGGTCGGCTGCGTAGAGATAACGCTACTCTTTGGTTCGCAGCAGTAGCATGCCTGAAACCAGCGTAAATGGCAGGCAGCTCAGGATGCCGGCAGGTGTGGGACCAAGCAGGACAGGGAATGGTTCCAGCACAAAGAGGAGACCCAACGCGGCAATTCCATTCAGAGCGCCGTGCGCGATCACAGCCGGCCAGACGTTCTCCGCTCGCTGTGACAGCCATCCGATAAAAATGCCGAAGGAAAGCATAACCCACACGGTTGCCAGCAAACCCAGCCAGGGAAAGCCCGCGTATGACAGCCCATAATTGTGCCCCATGGCGATCACAGGCCAGTGCCACACACCCCAGATCAGGCTGCTGATCAGCAGGGCTTTGCGCTTGCCTAAAACACTGAGTTTGGGCAGCAGGTAACCCCGCCAGCCAAACTCTTCGCCAAAAGTCGCCGCCAGGTTGAGCAGCGGAGCGATGATCAGCGCCATTATGGTTTGCTGGATGATCAGGTTGCCCGGATTATCGAGGAAGGCTTGGTTCCCGCTTGCGCGCAATTGTTCCTGCAAAGTTGTGAATCCGGCGTCATACATGTGTGGAAAGGCCAGGAAGAAGAGTAGAATGCCCACGATCGTCATGACGCCGGGACCGAACCAGCCCGCCAGGTAGAACGGCCAGGCGGTTCGGAATTTGAGTGCCAGCAGATTACCCTGCCAGCCTTCGCGCGTGATCAGACGCGTGAGGATATGCGCTGCGGCAGGCCCCCACATGTACACGCTTGAGAGCAGGATCAATGCCAGTGTAATGCCGCTGCCGGTCAGAATTTCAGGGCTGTTCTCCAACCCGCCCGTCAGGCTGATCGCCAGTGCGCTCAGCCAGGAGATGCTAAATGCCAGAGCCAGAAATAGATAGAGTCGCTTCTTGTCAACCATAAATCTTCTTAGTTACCTCTTCCTGCGAGTATTTTTCTAAAAACCTTTGGTAAAAAACCAATTCATAATTTCTGCTCATTATACCCAACGTTCATTTTGTTGCAGCAAGAAGAATTGAATTATTTATCCTATCTAGAAAATAATTTTTACATCCAAAACATCCCTTGTTCGTAAAATGTGTTAATATTCAAAGAGAAAATCAATAAGGATAATACATGCCTAAAGTTGCCGTCATTACCGATACTGATTCGAGCCTTCCGCTGGATATGGCTGCCGGATTCAACATCCTGCAGGTGCCCATTTCCATTCATTTTGGAGATGAACTGACCGGCACAGACCATACCTTGAAGAACGCGCAATTGTTTGAACAAATTGATCAGCGCGGCAAGCTGCCCACCACGGCTGCACCCACACCGGGAATTTTTGAAGAATACTTCCGAAAAGTCTTCCAACAGGAAAAACCGCGCACGCTGGTCTATTTTTCCATCAGCGCCGAGATGAGCGCCACCATCAAGTCCGCCCAGCTTGCCGCGCAGAATATGCCGGAATACGACATCCGCGTGATCGACAGCGGCACGCTTTCCATGGCGCAGGGCTACATGGTGCTGGCGGCGGCTGAGGCAGCTCAAGCGGGCGCTGAGGTTGAGCAGGTCATCCAGACGGCGCAGGAGATCAAGGAAAGGACCCTGCTGTATGGGGCGCTCTCCACTTTGAAATACCTCTCCATGAGCGGACGCGTCAGCCATGTGGCGGCGGGCATGGCGGGCATGCTGGATATCAAACCCATCCTTTCGGTGCAGAATGGCAAACTGGATATGCTGGAAAAGATTCGCACGCGCACCAAGTCCTGGCAGCGCATGATCGAACTGGTCAAGATGAAAACGGATGGACGGGGCATTGAACGGGCTTGTATCCTGCACGTGAATGATGAACCCTCCGCGCTGAAGTTCCAGCGCATGCTCACGTCAGAGCTGGACTGCCCCTCGGATTTGCCCTTGGTGGATATCAACCCCGGCTTATCGGTGCATACCGGCGCTGGTCTGGTGGGAATTTGCCTGGTGATCGGGAAATGATTTCTCTAAAAGCTGCGCACAATCTCAAGGTTAAGAATTAGTCTGCTTTATTTAAGCATTTTCAATCAGTCTCTTCCCGGTTAGTTCCAGCGTTACAATTTCAAGCCGCGCTATGGCTGCGGCAGCTTCCGTTGCGGGTGGGGCGCTGCAGGCCGCTCCTGCCCATACCAGAAATACCAGCAACCATTTGATTTGCATCATAAATTTCTTTATCGGTTGCTCGTAAGCGATCCTTTCCTTCTATGTATTAAGTAGGACGATTTTTGAAATTCGACTTCAAGCGAATATCCTTTCGGATAGCATTTGTGATCTCATTCCTCTACGATAAGCAAACATTCGTTATCAAAAGTCGGCCAATCGCTGCCTGGCCCAAACCAATCCCAGCCATCAAAAACCGCTTCTCTGATATTTGTAAAAGTATGGATGCGATATTGACCAGGTTGAAACTTGCCGAGTTTCATCCAATACATTTGCTGAAAGAATCCCTGCTCATCCTGCTCGATTTTCCCGAACCCTTTCGATTTGATTTTTGCAGGTGCGTTGTTGATGGATACACTGTGGTCCGCAACACGAAAATATTCAGCGATCTGTTCTTTTTCCAAAGTTGTCCAGGTATAGTAGAGGATGATCTCAGCATCTGTTTGGGCATATTCGCGTTCACACTGCCAGGGGATATAGGTCGGCTCTCCCCTGAAAACCGACGTGAAGAAAAACAGATATGCTGCAACAGCCAGAAGAACGATCACAGCGATTATTGCAGGCAGCACGCGCGCAGGCAGGGGCGTGCGTTTTGCTTGGGATTTCCGCAATGGCGCTTCCGCAGCGGCAATTTTTTTCTTGCTCTTTTCTATTGCCTCAGGCTTCTTTTCAAAAACATCTTGTTTTTGCGCAGCTTTTGGTTTAGTTTCTTTTTTCTTGGCTGCCTTCAATTCTTCAGCCAATTTCACCAAGCGCGTGCCGCAATAACCGCACACCTTGGCGCTATCGGGCACTTCCTTTGCACAATTTGGGCATTTCACAGGTTTTTCTCCCAGGAAATTCTCTGCAAATATATTTATTTATGATACAGCGTGCCTGCCGAAGCCGCCCCTTCTCCAGAAAAGCGGTATGAAAGCGCTTCGCCGGTTAGCTTAAGGATTTGATACCCGATGTGTATAAATGATCCTGCGCCTTTTTCATGCTCCCTGAATTTGTATTCGCTGCCCTCAATGGAGATGAGTTCCAAATCACCGCGGTATGGACCGTCTACGATACTATAGGTTCCGCATATGTCGCCAATAGAACAATGTTTGTCGATCTTAAGTTCAAGGGTGGCAGAAAAAAGCTCTCCCTCGGTGGAATGTATTTCCCCTATCCATCTGCCGGCTACGGCGATGGCTTCTCCCTGTCCAAATGGCGAAAAGAATAAGAAATATGCCGCAATGGCCAGGAGAACGATCAAAGCAATAGTTATTGGCAGCGCACGGGCAAGCTGGGGCGTGCGCTTGGCTTGGGTTTTTTCCAATGGCGCTTCCGCAGAGGCAAATTTTTTCTTGCTTTTTTCTATCGCTTCAGGTTTCTTTTCAGGAACGGTTTGTTTTTGCGCAGCTATTGGTTTGGTTTCTTTTTTCTTGGCTGCCTTCAATTCTTCAGCCGGTTTCGCCAAACGCGTACCGCAATAACCGCACACCTTGGCGCTATCGGGCACTTCCTTATGACAATTCGGGCATTTCATATCCACCTCCTAAATAACTCTTTTTTTAAGAAAAATTGTCAGGTTTTATCTCTAAGAATGGCGTTCTATTCGAACGGGTTCACACCCGGGCAGATGCAGGTATCGAAGCTCGGGCCGGGATCGACGAAAATGTGCTGCCACTGCCCGCCGGCGGCTTCGCAGGCTGCCTGCGTGTCCGCCTGGATGCAGGCATTCTCCTCGACCGGTTCTTCCGGCTCTTCTTCTGGCTGTTCTTTCGGCTCTTCAGGTTCGTCTTGTTCCTTCGGCTCCGGTTTGACCGGAACGGGATTTACCTCCCTCGGCAAATCGCAGCTTTCAGCCTGCCAATCCCGCGCGCGCTGCCACAAGTTCTGCAGCGGGGCGGGCGGGTCGATCAGGGGGAAATCGGCGGGCAGGTGAATGATGCACAGCAGCACTAAAACCATGATCGTTATCAACCCGACCACCAGCGCTCCCAGCGCGAAATTCAGCGTCCCCATGCAGCTGGAAAAGATGCCCCCGCCAGAATGCGTCTGCACGATAATCGGCTGCACTGGCGGGGCTGCCTGCCGAGGGGGTTTTTGACGCCTGGCGCTCAGGTTGTAACCGCAAAAACCGCACACGCGGGCGCTATCGGGAATGGTCTCACCGCAATTCGGGCAATACATAGCATTCTCCTTGTTGTTATATCGAAATCATCCGGCTAGAAGCATCCGCAGCTGCCGCCGCTGCAGCTGCAATGGCCATCCGTGCAGCAGCTTCCGCCGCACATGGATTCTCCCGGCGGGCAGCCATCATCCTCTTCCTCTTCCACCGGCGCGTAATAAGGCGACTGGAATTCGACCTCCCAGCTGCAGCTGCCATAGCTCATCTCGATCTTGGTCATGCTCTTCTTTTGGTCCTCGATGCCGCCTTCGCAGTTGAGCCGATTGGGATTCTCTTGGTCCGGGCAGCAGGAGCCGGAAGTCCAGAAGATATCGCGCTCGGCGCCCACCCAGGCCTCCCATTCGGCGCAGTCATCGCCAACCTGCCAGGGCTGGTCGCATACCAGGTCGAAACCCAAGTACAGGTAACCCACACTGGGCGGGTCGCGGAAATATCTCACGCTTTTCGCTTCTACCTGCTGGCAGCAGGCTCCCGCAGACTGCGAGAGCGGAGGTTCCGGCGGCTCTGGAAATTCTCCCTCATCTTGATCTTCCAACCATCCGTCCGAAAAACCCAGTTTCTCCTCGCAATCCTCAAAAGCGATCCAATAATCCACCCGGTCAGATTGGGTGTTTCTGGGGAAGTAGCAGCGCAGGACATTGTCGCCCCGCTCTTCACAGGTGGCAGTTCGTTTGTTATCCTGCTCCCACTGATAGCTGACCTGTATGCCTTCCAGATCGCCCAACCCGACGATATCCGTGTAGCACTCATTCTTTGTCTGATAACAAATGGTATCTTGCCCGAGCTCAGCCGCTTTGATCTGCTCGCGCAGATCCTCGCAGGTTTGTTGTGATTGACCTTTGCCATCATTACCGTTTCCCTCATTAAAGGGAGGGAAGGGTATTTGCGGTAGCACCTTGCGCAGCGGATCCAGCACTGGTTCCAGCAGCGGCTCGATGAAATCCGGCGCTCGCACCACCTCATAGCTCAGCAGGCAGCAGCAGCAAGTCACCAGCAGCAGCAGGAGCAGCAGCAGCCACAACAGGTTCAAGCGGCGCTTTTTGCCCTGTATCTGGTCATTAACAATAATGGGGGGCGGGCTTGGCGCGCTCTCCACCGCAGGCGCCGCCTCGGCTGCCCGCGCCCGACCCTGGGCGGATAAGGTCGCCCCGCATTCCTCGCAGAATTTCACCCCGGCGCGGTTCTTGAAGCCGCACTGGGGGCAGATCAAGCCCGCTGGGGTTTTCATAGGCTGACCGCACTCCTCGCAAAATTTCACCCCCGCACGGTTCTCAAAACCGCAATGCTTGCATTTCATCTTCCCTCCACACCCAATCCCATGCTCTATTCCCTGGATTCGCGTTCCTCCAACACCTGCTGGAGAAAATTAATGGACGGAATCCAAGGAGTTGTCAAAGATAAGATAAATTATACGATTTTGAATCGGCAAATTCAATATGGGAAAAGGTTGCATGGGAGCTGGGTGAAAAGCGGGAAGGATATTGAAAGATTCTCAGGCGTAATGCAATTCGAAGCGCGTCAGGTAGCTCAGAAAAGCCATGTCGCCGTGCAGCCCGGAGAGCTGGCTGTGCGCCCGGCTGAGGATGGGCAGCAGCGGCTCGCTCAGGTTGCGCCCGCATGCCAGCCGCATCAGGTGGGCAGCGTGCGCGGCGTACTTGAGCGCGTTCAGCGGTTCGATGCGGTCTAGATCATAGAAGAACCACGCGTCCGAAGAGAGCATGCGCAGCCTTTCGTGCTGCGCCGCCAGCAGGTTCTTGAGCAGCGCAACCTCTTCGGCGGTAAGGCCGCGCCGGGCGTGCGAGCGCACGAACTCCTCGGCTGTGACCTGCCGCGCCAGCACCCGCGCGTAATCGTCGCGCAGCGCCCACGGGTCTGCCACCAAGCCCGAGCCGATCTCCTCATAAACCTCATCGATCGCCAGGCACAAGCCCTCCAGGAATTCGCGCAGCGGTTTCTTCCAGGTGGCGCTGGGTGCATCCCCGCACACATCCCGCCAGCGCTGGATGCCGTGATGGCAGCTCCAGGAGGTGTTCTCCAGGATGCGCATTTCTTCCAATTCAGGATGCTCGCGCAGCCACAGCGCCGGCCAGGAGCGCCGGATGCCGGCCGCGTCCACCGCGCCGTCCAGCAGGTGCGCCAGGAACATGTCGCGGTAGGGCTGGTGGTGGCCGTACAGCTCGCCATCCGAAGCCGCCAGGAAGAACTGCGCCCCCGCGCGCGGCATGTACGCCATCTGCGGCAGCAGCCACTCGCTCACGAAACGCTCGGCGTTCTCGCTGGCCGCCGGGTTGAAGCTGATCTCGCTCGAAAGGAAGCTGTTGTAGAAGAAAACGGCGATGCTGCGCCCGCTGGAGGTCCGCACGCGGTAGGGCTGCGTGATGTCCAGGTCGGGCTGCTGCGCCTGCCAGGGCGCCAGGATGGTGAACTCGAGGCCGGCTTCAGCCAGCGCATCCAGCGACTGCAGGTCCACCGCCGTCTCCGGCAGCCACATGCCCTGCGGAAGGTGCCCGAACAGGCGCTCGAAATCCTGCAGCCCCCAGCGCACCAGCGTGCGCTTATCACGTAAATTTGCCAGCGGCAGGATGGCGTGGAAGTAAGGCTGCGCCATGGCGTTGCTGAGCCCCAGGCGCTGCTGGAAGGAATTCTCCTGGCGGGCGATCGCGCGCAGCGTTTCGGGGTGCTGCAGCTCCATCCAGCTGCTCAGGGTCGGCCCGATGTTGAAGCTGATCTTTTCAAAGTTGCCCGCCTGCGCGTTGGGCAGGTAGCAGGTCTGGTAGATCTTTTCGGTCCAGTTGGAATAGGGTTCGGCCCCGTACTCCTGCGGGATCTCGCCCGTCAGCGGGTCCAGGCGCGGCGGCTGGTAGAAGTGGCCGTGCACGCAGAAAGTTTTATCGGGCATGCGCGGAGTTTTTCGTGGTCATGTGCATAGATTTTCCAAACCTGACCATTTTACCCCAGGAATCGCCCCAAAAAAAGCTTATCCGCCGCTCCCGCAGGTCATCATGAATTGTAGGGCGGATTTTTATCCGCCATTTTTCCAAAAAAAATGCAGGGCGAGTTTACCTACCCGCCACTCCCGAATGTAAGAGAGCCCACCAACGAAACCCGAGATTGCTTCGTCGCTGGCGCTGCTCGCAATGACATGAGGAGGATATTCGATGCGCTGCTCGCAAAGACGCCCTGAATATGTCATCGCAAGCCGTGAAACGGCGCCTGTCCTCAGCGCAGCGCAGGGCGGCGATCTCAGTTCACTGGTTGCGCGGATGCATGCCAATGAAACCCTAGATTGCTTCGTCGCCAACGCTCCTCGCAAAGACAAGTGGGGCTTGTTCGATGGCGCTGCTTGCAATGACACCCTTAGTATGTCATCGCGAGCGAAGCGATCGCGAAGCATACTCTTGAGTAAGCAATCTCAGTTCCCAGCTTGCGCGGATGCATGCCAATGAAAACCAAGATTGCTTCGTCGCTGGCGCTCCTCGCAATGACATGGAGAGGGAAGTAACGATCCTCGCAAAGACATGAGGGGGTCGGGATTCGCCAATGCTGCTCGCAAAGACACCCTGAGTATGTCATCGCGAGCCGTGAAACGGCGCGGCGATCTCAGTTCACTGCTTGCGTGGATGCTTGCCAATTAAACCCGAGATTGCTTCGTCGCTAACGCTGCTCGCAAGGACATGAGGGGGAGGTAACGCTCCTCGCAAAGACATGTGGGGCTTGTTCGATGGCGCTCCTCGCAATGACATGAGGGGGAAGTGACGCCCTTCGCAAAGACGTGGGGGGGATGCGGTGCTGGGGGATTCGTTTCGGACAAAACCGGACAGTTTTTGAAAACGAATGGATTCGTTTCTAAGGAACGAATGTCAAAAAAACCAAAAAGAACCCCCTTACACAAAAAAAGCGGAAATATTGGGGATTGTAAAAGTAGTAAAAATGTTCTATATTAGAAGGCGAATTGATAAGGAAAGAAAATGGACGAATTGAAACCGGAACAGATTGAACTCAGCGACAAACAATACCAGGCGGTCGAGCTGGCGGTGAGGGGCTTTTCGGATAAGGAGATCGCACGCAGGATTGGAGTGACGCGGCAACTGGTGAACACCTGGCGCAACCACGACACGGAATTCCACTACCTGCTGATGCTCAAGCGGCAGGCGGTGATGGAGAAGAACCAGGACCAGCTGAACAGCCTGGTGGAACGGGCACTGGAGGTGGTGGGGCGGGCGCTGGAAAGCGGGGACGAGAAGACACAGCTGCAGGCGGCAATGAGCGTGCTGCGACTGGCGGGGATGGCAGGACGGGGAGGGAAGATGCCGAGCCGGGCGGAGGTGGAGAAGGAGATGATCATCAACGCGGTGGGGCAGGTGGCGCAGGAGATGGGGCTTGTGGTATGAAGAGTATCAATAATCAATATTGTGCAATAAAAAGATTTTAATCTAAAATAGATTTCCATGCTCGATACAAGCATGTCATCGCGAGCCAGGCGCAACCTGGCGCGGCGATCTCAGTTCGCTGCTTGCGCGGTTGCATGCCTTTCAACGAAGCCCGAGATTGCTTCGTCGCTGCGCTCCTCGCAAAGATATGCGGAGGGAAGTAACGCTCCGTGCAAAGACACCCCGTGTGTCATTGCGAGCGAAGCGAAGCAATCTCAGTTCCCTGCTTGTGCAGATGCTTGCTTTTCAACGAAACCCGAGATTGCTTCGTCGCTGACATTATTCGCAAATATTTTTTTCAATACGATTCTAATACAGCCCTATGCTTTCCCTTCAGCATGTCGGATTGTATTTATTGAATAATATGTTCAAAACCTGATTAACTTTCCAAAAAAAACTATGCTATATTGAAATTACCAGCGGATGAAATTCGGCTTCAAGCCGTGTGAGTTTTTTGCCTCGGCGAAAAATCTCCTATATCGCTGGTCAATCATCATCTAAAACCACAAAAGTCAACGGCAAATTATGATTCGTTGGAAAAGTGAAACAGATCCTTTCAGTGCCTAGAATCTAAAATACTCTCTCTATTGAACAAATCCTAATACTTAAACACAGTCACAAAATTAATAATCCATCGTTATTTTCTAGTGTAATCAAACGCTGAATAAATTTTTCATCGGAAACCATTCAAGCAATGTGGATAGTATGATAGAACGAATTTTTGATAGATGAAATTTTCATCCCCCGAATTCACTCTTGACCAACTCCAACTTGCTGATAATCCCGGATAGTTCTGAAACCAGGTCTGTTGCCCGCATCAATTCAGTTACTTCCATGTACCCAACCATCCGTCGAAAATTTTCTGGTAAGTATAAAATTTCACTTCTTATTCCCTCGAGTTCATCAGCCAGTGCCACAATGATCAACCTTTGCACCGTTGGATTGTTTTGCGCACGCTGCAAGTTTAATATGAGGCCATCTCTGCTTCCTCTGCGTTGTACTTCAAAGACATAGGTTACGACCCCCAAATTTGCCACGCTGGCTTGCCATATGGCATCCACGCGGGCACCTCTTGCGATTGTCTTTTCTTTCTCCACCTCAAAACCAAGCCACTGTCCAATTGTCAATAAATTTTCGATGGCTTCATCATGGTCAAAATCAGTGATGACCTGCTCCTCCCCAATTTCCCTCTCCCTTTCAACAACCGCCTCTTCAAATTCAATTGTATTATTCCTAACCTCATATAGGAAGTAATTTACTCCCAACAAATCTAGCTCGGGGATGTTTTGTTGAACCAGCTCAGCACAAATTTCTTTGAGAAGTTGGATAAAAAGGGCATATTGCTGTCCATCCAATTGGTAATTCTTGATAAACGGTAAGGTATCCTCAAATCCAAGCTTCAGCAGAGCCTTGCGTGCTTTTGTATTCCAAAGACCGCAATCTTGGGGATGGGTGAAGGACAATAGTTCTGTTATGCTTGCGGGTCCAAAGCCGTTGGTGTTTTCTTTAAAAGTATCATAACGAACAGCCAAATCTTCATTTCCCCAGAGCAGATGATGCAAAATTTTTTTCATTTCATCAATCGGATTATCGCGCAATAATTTATCCACCAGATAACCTTTATTTCCCCACATGGCAAAAGACCACAATGAGGCGATCACCCTGCCAAAATCTAACTCGTTCATGGCCTCGATACCACTTGATGATAGCAGTTCCTCGTAAAGCTCAATTCGCTCTCTCCTGGCATTTAAATCATCAGCTTGCCTTTCAGCCGAAAGATAGTTATTGAATATTGGTATATACTGTGCAATCTTGCTTTTCTGAGTTTCAGTTAATGCCATTTTTGCCTCCCAATTATTTCTTCTGGTTTTCTACCGCACAATACCCCTATTCTCCCCTCACCAATTCCTCCGCGATCAATTCCGCCTGCTTCAGCACAGTTTCGGTCGCCAGCTTCTCCATATCCGGCGGATAACCATACTTGCGCAGGGTGCGCTTGATGAGTACGCGCAGCTTGGCGCGCGCGCCTTCGCGGATGGTCCAGTCGATGCTGGCATTCTTGCGCACCTTTTCATACAACACCACTGCCAGCTCGCGCAAAGTTTCCTTCTGCATCAGCTCGCGCGCGCTTTTGTTGTTCGCCACCGCGCTGTAGAAGGCGAATTCCTCAACTGTCAGACCCATTTCCGCGGGCTGTTTGTCCATTTCCTTGATCTCGCGGCTGAGCTTGATCAGTTCTTCGATCACCTCCGCCGCCGTGATGATCTTGTTGTGATAGCGCTGAATAGAGATCTCCAGCATCTCCATCAAGGTATGGCTCTGCACCAGGTTCTTCCTGGCGCGCGCTTTGATCTCATCGTTCAGCAGGCGCTTCAGCGTCTCCAGGGCGATGTTCTGATGCTGCATGCCTTTGATCTCCATTAAAAATTCTTCCGAAAGAATGGAAATGTCCGGCTTCTTGATCCCGGCCGCGTCAAAGATATCCACCACCTGTTCAGAAACCAGCGCCTGGTCGATCACCTGCCGCACGGCGGTCTCGATCTCTTCATCGCTGCGCCCGCTGAGCGGGCTGTCGAACTTCACCAGGCGCGCTTTGACCGCCTGGAAAAAAGCCACCCGCTCTTTGACTGCAAGCGCTTCTGCATGCGGAATGGCGATCGCGAACGCCCTGGCCAGAGCGGTCACCGCGTCCACGAAGCGTTTCTTCCCATCCTCCAGCCCCAGGATGAAATCTTCTGCTCTCAGGATATAGGTCAGCTTGGCGGATGTGCCAGCTGCGAAATACCCGCTGAAATCGAAGCCGTGCAAAATGCCCTGCACCACTTCCAGTTTTTCGCGCATCAGCTCCACCGCCTGCTCCTGCATCAAGGCCGGGTCGCCCTTGCCGCCGCCGTCCGAATAGAAAGCCAGCGCCTCCTTCAGGTCAGCGGCAATGCCCAGGTAGTCCACCACCAGCCCGCCCTCTTTTTCGGGGTAAACACGGTTCACGCGCGCGATGGCCTGCATCAGGGTGTGCCCTTTCATGGGCTTGTCCAGATACATCGTGTGCAGGCAGGGCACATCAAAGCCGGTCAGCCACATATCGCACACGATCACCAGCTTAAGCGGGTCATCCGGGTTTTTCATGCGCTCCGCCAGAGCCCTCCGCTGGGATTTGTTGGTGTGGTGGCGGGCCATCAGCGGTCCATCCGCTGAGGCGGCCGTCATTACCACCTTGATCGCGCCTTTGTCCAGATCGCGCTGGTGCCAACCTGGCCGCAGTTTGACGATGTGCGCATACATCTCTGAGGCAATGCGGCGTGACATGGTCACGATCATAGCCTTGCCGCGCAAAGCCTGTTCGCGCAGTTCGAAATGCGCAACGATATCCTGCGCAACGTTCTCCAGCCGCTGTGGGCTGCCCACCAGCGCTTCCAGCTGCGTCCATTTGACCTTGGCTTTCTGCGTATCAGATAGATCTTCATGCGCCAGCTCGGCGTCCAGTTCTTTTACCAGCCGCCGGCCTTCCTGGCTTAGTTTGATCTTCGCCAGGCGGCTTTCATAATAGATGCGCACCGTAGCGCCGTCATCCACCGCGCGCGCAATGTCGTAAATGTCAATATAATTGCCGAACACCGCCGGGGTGTTGATGTCCGTGCCTTCGATCGGCGTGCCGGTGAAGCCGATGAAGGTCGCGTTGGGCAGCGCATCGCGCATGTATTTCGCGAAGCCGTACACCACCTTCTTGCCGATCAGGTTGCCCTGCCCATCCAGTTCATCGATCACCCGCGCTTTGAAGCCGTACTGGGTGCGGTGCGCTTCATCGGCGATCACGATGATGTTCTTGCGGTCAGAAAGCAGCGGGTATTCGCTGCCGTTATCCGGCTGGAATTTCTGGATGGTGGAAAAAACCACCCCGCCTGCGGCTACCCGCAGCAGTTCTTTTAAATGTTCGCGATCCCGAGCCTGCACCGGAGTCTGGCGCAGCAGCTGCGTTGAAGCGGCAAAGGTATCGAACAGCTGGTCATCCAGGTCATTGCGGTCGGTGATCACCAGGATGGTGGGGTTATCCATCAGGCGCACGATCTTGCCGGCGTAAAAGACCATCGAAAGCGATTTGCCGCTGCCCTGCGTGTGCCACATCACTCCCGCCCGCCGGTCGCCGCTCTGCTGTTCGGCGGTGGAAGGCAGCCCATAGCTTTCCGGCCGCTCCCTGAACACAGGCGCATGCTCGCCAAAGCCCGCGGCGCGCAGGGTTGATTTGACCGCCCAGTTTACCGCGTAATACTGGTGGTATCCGGCGGTCTTTTTGACCTTTTCCACCGTCACCTGCCCGCTGCGCAGGTCTTCGCGCCGCGAACGCTCAAAGACGGTGAAATGGCGCATCAGGTCCAGCAGCGTTTCCGGCTTGAGCAGCCCCGCGATCAGCGTTTCCAGCTGGCCCACCAGCGGGTCGGCTTCGCTCAATCCGTCAGCCGTCTTCCAAGCCATGAAGCGCCCGAAGTCAGCCGAAAGCGCGCCCATGCGCGCTTCCAGCCCATCCGAAATGACCAGCAAACCGTTGTAAAAGAACAGACTTGGAATTTCCGCCTTGTAGGTTTGCAGCTGCTGGAAGGCCGTGCGCAGGCTGGCGCCCTCATCGGCCGGATTCTTGAGCTCTATCACCACCAGCGGCAAGCCGTTGACGAACACGATCACGTCCGGGCGCTTGACGATGCCATTCTCCACCACCGTGAATTGGTTGACAACCGTGAAATCGTTGTTAGCCGGGTGCTCGAAATCCAGCGCCCACGCCAACCCGCCGCGCGTGCCGCCGCCCTGCCGGTACTGCACGCGGATGCCCTCGGTCAGCAGGCGGTGGCAGATCTCGTTAGCGTCGATCAGCTGCGGGCTGTGCACGTTCCGCAGCTGCCTGAGCGCATCCGCGCGCGCCGCGCCGGGCATAGCCTGGTTAAGCCGCTCAAGGGCGGCTTTCAGCGGCTCCAGCAGCAGCACCTCCTCGTAGCTCGCACGCAGCGGCTGGCTTCCATCCGGGGCGATTTCCGGCCCGTACAGATAGCGGCAGCCCAGCGCCTCCAGGCGCTGGATGCACAATTCCTCGACCGTGCTTTCAGTGATGCGCTTCATAGCGCACGCGCACCTCCCCGCTCATCAGTTTTGGTAACAGTAAATCTCGAAAGTTTTCGAGTTTTCTAATCTGGTACACATTACTTCTTATTTTTTCAAATAGAATTGATACAAATGCATCAAATTTTTTTCTATTGCTCTTTGGAGGTATCTTTACTTTTAATGTTTTAAAAGCAGACTTGCTGATTTCCATGAAAGTTGATCCATTTGCATAGCTTATTACATAATCCATATTTTCTTTCAACCACAGATAAATGAAATAATTTGAAAACCCCTTATCATCAATGATTGCAATAAAACCTTGATTAATCGCGAGAGGAATATCTGAAATGGCTAGATAACCTACTGGAGCGCGTGATGATAAAAGTAAAGTACCTTTTTGTAACAATCCAGAACTTATTTTTGCCAAGCCTGCTTCAGTAATTTTTCTTTCTGTATCCAATAAGAATAAACTTTCACTAATTGATAGATCTTTCGGGGTTGCCCAATTAATTGCACCATTCCAATAATCAGATATTTTTGTACTAGGTGTTGAACCTCCTTTTACTGTAAGAATTTCCGATAATGTACTAACCTTCCAATCATCTTCCGCTTCTTCAATGAACCACTGCCGGAAGATGGTCTGCGCCAATGCTTCTAACGTTTCGTTCTGGCGGCACAGCAGGTCGATCTTGTCATCCAGAGACGAGAGCACCCCCGCGATCGCTTTTTGTTCGGGAAGAGGGGGTAATTCAAATTCAATGCTTGAAATTTCATTTACCTGAACACGTTGGCGTCCCGAACTTCCTGTCATAGAAGCAATAGCAGTCTCTCTAAATTCCGGTGATAAGGTTAAGTAATATAAGTATTCTGATAAACATATTTCTTCTTTTGGTCGGAATATTAAAAATTCGGTTGACCCAAAACCTATTTCTTTGGTATCAAGAAAATCTACGTAAGCAGTTTTACCATTTTCAAGACAAGGAGTAATACGGGCAAACAAAGTGTCACAATTTCGAAATTTTGCTCCACCTTTATACTCAGAAATTGACCAATTATAGATTTTTTTTGTAAAAGGTAGGATATTCTCCATTGCTACCTTTTTAGCAAGAGTCCCTTTTCTTAGTTTTTCAAGTGGATTTATTTCAGATATTTCTCTAAGAAGATATTTTTTCCACTCAATCATCAATATGAATCCTTGATAAATTATCAATAATTTTTTTATTAATAAATTTTTCTTCTTCAAAATGCTTCATTAAACCATCTTTTATGGAAGAAAATTTTTCTTCAAAATCAAAATCATGCTCCTCGTCCGGTAAGCCCACATAGCGCCCGGGGCTGAGCACGTAATTCTTTTCCTTGACCTCCTCAATGCCGGCCGATTTGCACAAGCCCGGCACGTCCGCGTAGCTGCCCTCCAGGTTACGCCAGGCGTGGTAGGTGCCGGCAACGCGCCGTATGTCTGCTTCGGTCAGGATGCGGTTGCGCCGGTTGACCAACGTGCCCAGCTCGCGCGCGTCGATGAACAGGATCTCGTCGCGCCGGCTGCGAAAATGCCCGTTGGCTTTGTCGCGGCTCAGGAACCACAGCGCCGCCGGGATCTGCGTGTTGAGGAACAGCTTGGTCGGCAGGTTGACGATGCAATCCACCAGGCGGGCTTCCACCAGGTTTTTGCGAATCTCGCCTTCGCCGGATGTGTTGGAGGTCAGCGAGCCCTTGGCCAGCACAAAGCCGGCCTGCCCGCTGGGTTTGAGGTGGTAGAGAAAGTGCTGGATCCAGGCGAAGTTGGCGTTGCCGACCGGCGGCTGGCCGTACTGCCAGCGCCCGTCGCCCTGCAGCAGCTGCCCACTCCAATCGCTGTCGTTGAAGGGTGGGTTGGCTAGCACGTAATCTGCCTTCAGGTCTTTGTGGGCATCGTTCAGGAACGAGCCTTCGTTGTTCCACAGCACCTGCGAGCTGTCGATGCCGCGCATGGCTAGGTTCATCTTTGCCAGGCGCCAGGTGGTCTGGTTGCTCTCCTGGCCGAAAATGGAAATGTCACTGACTCTGCCCTGATGCTCCTGCACGAAGCGCTCCGACTGCACGAACATGCCGCCCGAACCGCAGCATGGGTCAAACACCCGCCCTTTGTAAGGTTCCAGCATCTCCACCAGCAGCTGCACTACATGTTTAGGCGTGTAGAACTGCCCGCCCTTCTTGCCCTCCGCCAGGGCGAACTCACCCAGAAAATACTCAAACACGTGCCCCAGCACGTCCGCGCTGCGCTGGCGCACCTGGTCCATCGGGATGTTGCTGAAAAGGTCGATCAGCCCGCCCAGCGAGATCGGGTCAATGTTTCCTTTACCGTACACCAGCGGCAGCACGCCTTTCAGGGATGCGTTTTCTTTTTCGATGGCTTCCATGGCGCGGTCAATATCCATGCCGATCTCGGGCTGCTTGGCGCGCGTCTGCAGGTAGCTCCAGCGCGCGCTGGGCGGGACGAAGAAAATGTTTTCGGCCTTGTACTCGTCGCGGTCTTCCGGGTCGGCCTCAGCGTAATCCCCCGCCCCTTCCTTTAGTTTTAGATAAAGTGCTTCGAAAGCATCGGAAATGAACCGCAGAAAGATCAAGCCCAGGACGATATGCTTGTATTCAGCCGCGTCGATGTTCTTACGCAGCTTGTCTGCGGCGGCGAACAGCTGCTTTTCAAGGGGTTCGACTTTGTTGTTCGTGTTCTTAGCCATGCTTGAATCCTTTGATGGGTTGAGATGAGAAATCTCGCTGCGCTGAATGCAAGAACGCATCCAGCCGATCCACTGAAAATTTTTGCGCCAGTTGCTGCGGCATTTCGACCTTTGTCATGCGAATTCCCTCTTTATAAAAGAATTAGATCATAACAACATTATTATATATACAAAAGTCCATATCATTACAAGGCCGGTTGTAAGGTTGGCATAGCTATCCTCAGTATAGTCATCGCGGGCTGTGGAACGGCGCGGCGATCTCAGTTTCTTGATTGCGCGGATGCTTGCTTATCAAGGAAAACCGAGATTGCTTCGTCGCTATGCTCCTCGCAATGACATGATGGGGGGGTATTCGCTGACGCTCCTCGCAATGACATGAGAAGAGGATTTGTTGCGATGGTCGAAATGACATGGTGTGGGTGGTCGCTGGTGCTGCTCGCAAGGATGCACTGGGCATGTTATTGTGGTCTTTGAAACAACATATAATTAATGATCATGGCATTGAAAGAATATTGCGTATACATCATGACTAATAAAAGCAATACCACACTTTATACCGGTGTTACCAATAACTTACACCGCAGGGTTTATGAGCACAAGAACAATTCTGGTTCAAGCTTTACCACTAAGTACAAGCTTCAAAAACTTGTTTATTATGAAGTGACTACGGATATCAATGCGGCTATTCTTCGAGAGAAGCAGATCAAGGGAGGATCTAGACAGAGAAAAATCGAGTTAATCAATAGCTTGAATCCGGATTGGATGGATTTATCGGAAAATATATGATCAGTGCTTATGGAATCTGTCATCGCGAGACAGGCGCAGCCTGGCGTGGCGATCTTAGTTCCTTGCTTGTGCGGATGCATGCTTTTCAATGAACCCCGAGATTGCTTCGTCGCTATCGCTCCTCGCAAGGACACCTTGAGTCTGTCATCGCGAGACAGGCGCAGCCTGGCGTGGCGATCTCGGTTTATTCCTTGCACGGATGCATGCCTACCAACGAACCCCGAGATTGCTTCGTCGCTGCGCTCCTCGCAATGACATGAGGGGGAGGCGGATTGGTAAATCCGCCATACAATTCGAGATGATATGAGCGGCGGGCAGGGATGCCCGCCGCTTTTCTAATCCTTCAATGTGATCTTGATCTTGCGCTTTTTGGGCTTGCGGTTGCGCAGCGCCAGCCACAGCAGCGGGGCGGCCAGCAGCAGCCCCAGCCCCAGCAGCAGCCCGCCGAACAGCGTCCAGGCGGCCGGCTGGGCCACCTCCGGCACCAGCCCGCCCGGGTTGTAGCCGCTGAGCGACTGCCCGCCCAAGCCGCGGTAGGCATCGGAGAGGGTCACGGTCAGCGCGCGCTTGACGCCGTCGCGCAGGCTGAGCGGCGTGCGGTAGCTCAGCACCAGCTCGCTCTGCAGCGCGCGCCGCATCTGGTCGTAAATGGCGGCCAGCTCCTGCTGGTTGGCGGCGTAGGCGTAGCGCCCGCCCGCATTCTGGGCGATGTAGCCCAGCGTATCCTCGTCGATGCCGCTGTAGGCATCCGCTTCCTGCGCGCCGCTGGGGATCTCGCCGAAGCCAATGGTGGAAATGGAAAGCCCGCTGAAGCCGATGCCTTGCAGTGCTTCATCCACCGTGGCTTTGCTCTGGTTGTCCATGCCGTCCGTCAGCACGATGATGGCTTTGCGCCCGGGCAGCGGGTTGAGCATCTCGACCGCCTGCACCAGCGCGTCGTACAGGGCGGTGTCGGCCTGGGCGCGGATGCCGTCCACGGCGCGCGTGAGCGCGCTGCGCTGGCTGGTGATGGGCTGCGCCACCTCCACCTGGGTGTTGAAGGTGATGATGCCGGCCTGGTCGCCTTCGCGCATCTGCTGGATGTAATCGTTGGCGGCGGCCTGGGCGCTCTCCAGCTTGCCGGCGAAGTTCATGCTGCCCGAGTTGTCGATCAGCAGCAGGCTGGTCAGCGCGCCCACCTCACCCTGCAGGAGCGCGTCGCTGACCGGCTGCCCGTTCTCCAGCAGCTGCAGTTTGTTGATGTTGATCACGCGCGGTTCGCCGGCCGCATCGCGCACCGAGATGTACACGTCCACCATGGGGAAGCGGCTGGTGTCGATCTGCGTGATCTGCAGCACGTAATCGCCCTGGCTCTCCACGCGCGGGCGGGGCTGGCAGGCGCTTATTGCCAGCAGCAGGGCCAGCACCAGCAGGCTATGCAAAGGTTTCATTCGATTGGTCATGCTCGGCCTCCTTTACCGTTTCTCGTGGTAGACCATTTCGGTCTTGCCCAGGCGGATGCGCTGCCCGGCGCGCAGGCGCGCCAGCTCGATCTTCTTGCCGTCCAGGTAGGTGCCATTCAGGCTGATATCCTTCAGCGTGAAGTAGCTGCCCTCACCTTTCAGGATGGCATGCTGCGCGGCGATATCCGGGTCGGCCAGCACGATATCCGCTTTAAGCGGGCTGCTGCCGATGGCGGCAGCCGGGGCGGATTTGGCCAGGAACTTATCCAGGATGAACTCCATGCCGCGCATCTTGCCGCTGGTCACTTCCAGCCACACGCGCGAGAGCAGGAACACGATCAGCGCGATGAAGACGCCCACCGAAAGACCCAGCAGCATCAAGCCAGCGGCTTTGCCCAGCAGCGTCTCGCCCAGCATCTGGCGCGCGGCTTCCAGCAGCGTTCCGCCCAGCAGCCCGCCGATCAGCCCGCCCAGCCCGCCTTTCCACAGCTGCGCGCCGCCGGTGATGCCGGTCGCCAGCCCGGTCAGCAGGCCGAAGATACCCCAGCCGATCGGGCGGCTCCAGGCTTCTCCGCCGATGGATAAGAACACCCCTTCCGCCAGGGGCAGGGCGATCGCCCCGCCCAGCGCGCCCAGCAGGGCACTCAGCAGCGATTTGCGCAGCCCGAACAAGAAGCTCTGGGCTGCCAAGCCTTCGCCGAAGCCGATCAGCAGGCCGATCACGCCGCCCAGCAGCGCGCCCACGATCACCTCGCTCAAGAACAGGCTGTTGGTGAAGGATAGCCCCAGCAGGTTGCTGATCTGCCAGCCGATGACACCCCCGATGGCTCCCAGCAGCCCGTATGTATAGAAACGCATCAAACGACTCATGTCGTATCAACCTCCTCAATCGATTCAAAACCTTCAATACCTTCAATTGCCGGCTGCAGGTTCTTCCAGAACACCACGCTCCTCTGGCGCCTATTGGTCAGCTCATAGAAGCCAAAGTAGTTATGCGCGTCCAGGCTGCCATCTGCCTGCCGGATGAAGAAACCGCCGATGGATTGGTGCGGTTCGATCACCAATGCCACCTGCCACGCTTCAGGGAAGAAGTTCTGGTGCAGCCAGGCATCCCACTGCG
>Ga0209164_1002291_pt1 | contig 20821 bp, 20 predicted proteins | sample MTBNYHSulfiMetaG_FD_187458 | JGI IMG/M metagenome (GOLD analysis project Ga0209164, IMG submission 187458) | Enrichment culture microbial communities from rom New York Harbor, USA that are MTBE-degrading - MTBE-NYH (New York Harbor Sulfidogenic)... | ecosystem: Environmental > Aquatic > Marine >... | reverse complement strand
CGTTGGTGAGATACATCCCACCCGACCCCTCACCCCCCAACGACTTCAACCCCCGCCACCTCCCGCTCCAGCGCCACCCGCAACGCCTGCTTCGCCGCCGCATCCCCGTGCACCAGCCGCACCTCCCGCGGCGGGCGGCGCATCCTTTTCACGAAGCGCACCAGGTCGTTGTGATCGGCATGCGCCGAATAGCCGCCTATCGTCTCCACCCCGGCACGGATGGTGTGGCGCTCACCGTCCAGCACCACATAACCACCGCGCGGCCCGTATTTCTGGATATCGTGTCCCGGCGTCCCCACCGCCTGGTAACCGACAAACAGCACATCGTGCCGCGGGTCGCCGAGCATCGCCTTGAGGTAATCGACCACCCGGCCGCCGGCGCACATCCCGCCGGCGGCGAGCACGATGGCCGGGCGTGCCGTTCTTGCCAGGTAATCGACCGTCTGCAGGTGGGTTTCGTGGGCACCGATGGTCAGCAACTGCTCGAACGAGAGCGGATGCCTGCCGCGCGCGACGCGGGCGCGCGCCTCCTTGTCCCAGCAGGGGCGCAAGCTCCGGTAGACCTGGGTGAATTTCGCCGCCAGCGGCGAGTCGACGATCACCTCCAGATCCTCCCAGCGCAACCCGCTCGCCGCCGCCGACTTGCCGTACTGGTGGATCAGCTGCTCCAGTTCGTAGAGCAGCTCCTGAGTACGGCCGATACTGAACGCCGGGATCAGCACCGTGCCCCGGTTGCGCAGCGCCCTCTCGATGGTCGCGCGCAACCGCCCCACCCGCGCCTTGCGCGAATCGTGTACCCGCCCTCCGTAGGTGCTCTCCAGCACCACCACATCGGCACCATAGGGCGGTTGCGGCGCCGGCAGCAGCGGCGTCCACGGCGCCCCCAGATCGCCGGAGAAGAGGATCCGCTCCTGCCGGGCGCCATCCCGCAGCTCGAATTCGACATAGGCCGAGCCGAGGATATGGCCCGCGGGGGAGAGCTTCAGCTTTAACGCGGGCGAACCGTCAATGAGGGAAAACCAGCGCTTGTAGGGAACCGGCCGCACCTGCTGTGCGACCTGCCGCAGGAACCGCTCGATGAGCGCCCGATCGCGGGTAAAGCCGATCTTCAGCGCATCCTCCAGCACCAGCGGCAGCAGCTGCGCCGAGGCCTCGCTGCAGAAAATCGGCCCGCGAAACCCGGCCGCCAGCAGATAAGGGATCCGCCCCACGTGATCGATGTGCACATGGGTCACCACCAGCGCCTGCACATCGGTCACCGGAAAATCGATCTGCAACTGCTCAAAGGAAGAGCCGCCGGGGGAGACCTCCGCCCCCTGGAACAGCCCGCAATCGACCAGCACCGAACGGCCATCCGCAACCGTCAACTGGTGGCAGGAGCCGGTAACGCCATCGACGGCGCCGTGATGAGAAATGGTGTACATGACAAACCCTCCCTGGTTGTTGGTGTGACGTTGGTGGGAGCACCGCTGGTGGGATACATCCCACCCTACGAAACACCGTTGGTGGGATACATCTCCACCCGGCAACGAAACGCCGGTAGGATGGGATGAATCCCATCAAACCTACCCCGACCCGTTGGTGGGATACATCCCACCCTACACCGAAACATGATGCTATTTGAACTCGAACCATACAAATTGACATTTTAATCGTCTGATTGTATAAATTCCCCATGCTTCAGCGCGAACTTTCATCCACACTCCTGCGATTGGCGGCCAGTTTTCCCGTCGTGGCCGTTACCGGTCCACGGCAATCGGGAAAAACAACGCTGGCACGAGCCCTATTTTCCGACCGCCCCTATGTCAGCCTGGAAGACCCCATGGAACGCGCATTCGCTCAGGAAGATCCGCGCGGCTTCCTCGCGCGTTTCGCGGACGGCGCAGTGTTTGATGAGGCGCAGCGCTGGCCCGACCTGTTTTCCTGGTTGCAGGGGATGGTGGACGAGCAACGCACACCGGGGCGCTTCATCCTCACCGGCTCGCAGCAGTTCGGCCTGCTCTCAGGCGTCACCCAGTCACTCGCCGGCAGGGTTGGGCTCACGCGACTGCTTCCCTTGTCGCTACGCGAATTGCCAGAATCGAGCGGTCTGGACCCGGACGCAGTGATGCTGCGTGGCGGCTACCCGGTGCTGCACGTGCAGGCGGTCACCCCTGCCGACTGGTTCGCCAGCTATGTGGCCACCTACATCGAGCGGGATGTTCGCCAGATCACCAACATCCAGGATCTGTCTGCCTTTCAGCGTTTCATTCGCCTGTGCGCAGGAAGAAGCGGCCAACTGCTCAACCTCAACGCCCTCGCCGGCGAAACCGGCATCTCCCACAGTACGGCGCGTGCCTGGCTCTCCGTACTCGAAGCCAGCGATCTGGTCTTCCTGTTACCGCCCTATCACCGCAATTTCGGCAAGAGGCTGGTGAAGACACCCAAACTCTATTTCGTCGACGTCGGGTTGGCCTGCTGGCTTCTGGGGATCCGCTCCATCGATCACCTATCGCTCCACCCCCTGCGTGGTGCACTGTTCGAAACGCTGGTGGTGAGCGAATTTCTCAAGGCGCGCCTCAACGCAGGCGAACCGCCGGAAATCTACTTTTGGCGTGACAACAACGGACTGGAGGCCGACCTGCTGTTCGAGAAGGACGGCCACTTACAAACAGTGGAAATCAAATCAGGCCGCACGGTGACGCCGGACTACATCCGTGCCGGACAGCGCTCGGCACGTTTCGCCGGCGACGAGGCCTTGCCGCCCTGGCTGATTCATGGCGGCGATGACAGCTACCAGCGCAGCGGCGTGCGTGTCATGAGCTGGCGCGAACTGAGAAGCCTTTAACAAACAACGGATCACTTCCAGCCAGACTCTGACATCGAGCTGAGCATTATTGACACATACTCAGCGAAAAAATGCAGTCCGGATTGCTCCGCTCCGACGGCCCACCCATCAGCGATCAAAAGTCTCATCTCCACCAGGAGACGAGTAGTCGGTTGCAGTGTCGGGAACGGATGGGATGAATCCCATCAAACCTACCCGATCCGTTGTGCGTTGGTAGGATACATCCCACCCACGAAACACCGTTGGTGGGATACATCTCCACCCGTCAACGAAACACCCGTAGGATGGGATGAATCCCATCAAAACCTACCCCGGACCGTTGGTGTGTTGGTGGGATACATCCCACCCTACGAAACACCGATCGGTGGGATACATCCCACCCTGCACATCACCATTCATCCTATCGAAGGGTCCCCTCTCCCCCAGGGAGAGGGACAGGGAGAGGGGAGATTCACTGGTGGGATACATCCCACCCTACATGAACTCCAAATCAATGTGTAACTATCACCTCGGCGCTATCCGTTAAACCGCCATACAAACCCGGCGATAACTCATTTCTTTCGCTCACCTTCCCCTGCAGATGGTCAACCAGGCTCGAAGAGGGTTTGTAATCGATCACGATTTTCTTCAACAATTTGCGGGCCGAGGTCGGGTCATTATCGGCTATATGCCGCTCCATGGTGGCCAGAGCTTCATTGAGTTCACGCTCTGCAAGATACTCCTCATTGGCGCGCATGATTAAGGGATGCTCCGTTCCACTGACGTTATCGCCAATCAGCAGCTCCTCATAGAGCTTCTCACCCGGACGCAGCCCAGTCACCTCGATGGCGATATCCCCATCCGGGTTCCCCTCATCGAGCACCTCCAGGCCGCTGAGCTCGATCATGTTCCGCGCCAGGTCGTAGATCTTCACCGGCTTGCCCATATCCAGCACGAACACATCGCCGCCCTGCGCCATCGCGCCGGCCTGGATCACCAGCTGCGAGGCCTCGGGGATCGACATGAAGTAGCGGGTGATATCCTGGTGCGTCACCGTCACCGGTCCACCTGCCTCGATCTGCTTGCGAAACAGCGGCACCACGGAGCCGGACGACCCCAGCACATTACCGAAGCGCACCATGGAAAAAACGGTCGAGCGGCTCTTCTCGGCCAGCACCTGCACCACCTGCTCGGCGGACCGCTTGGTCGCCCCCATCACATTGGTCGGCCGCACCGCCTTGTCGGTGGAGATCAGGATAAACCGCTCCACCCCATGGCGCAGTGCCGCCTCGGCCACCACCCTGGTACCAAAGATATTGTTCCTCACGCCCTCCAGCACATTGTGCTCGACCATCGGCACATGCTTATACGCCGCTGCATGGAAGACGGTTTGCACCCCGTACTGGGTAATGACGCTGTCCAGCCGCTGGTCATCCAGCACCGAGCCCAGAATCGCCACCATCTCGTAGTTATGCTCGAAATCCGTGCTGAGACGCTTGATGAGATCCTTCTCGATGGAATAGAGCGCAAACTCGCTGTTCTCGTACATCACCAACAGCCGGGGACCGAGCTTGATGATCTGGCGGCACAGCTCCGAGCCGATGGAACCGCCTGCGCCGGTCACCATCACCACCTTGCCGGTGATCGACCGGCTGAGCAGCACTTCATTGGGCGGCACGACCTCACGCCCCAGCAAGTCGTCCAGGTCGACCTCCTGCAACTGCTCGTAACTCGCCTTGCCGGAAACAAGGTCGGAAAGCGATGGCAAGGTCTGCACACGAACAGGAAAATCCTTGATCCGCTCGAGAATGGCCTTGCGCTGGGTCCTGGAAGCCGAGGGCAACGCAAGCACCACGCGCGAGATGTCATATTTCAGAATCAACACCCCGATCTCGGACGGCGCATGAACACGGATACCGTGAATGCTATGGCCATGCAGAGAGGCATCATCATCCACAAACGCCACCGGCCGGAACTCCCTGGCGTTGAGCAGCGTCAGCGCAAGCTGCCTGCCGGAATCGCCCGCACCGTAGACCAGCACAGCCTCCTTGCCCGCCACTCCGTTGATGTACTTGTGGTAATAACCCCTGACCAGGAAGCGGGTCCCTGCAACATAGAGCGTGGAGATCAGGGCAAAGATAATCGGCACCGACCGGGGGAAACCCTCAGCCTGTGTCAGGTAAGCCGCGGCATACAGCAACAGAGAAAGGAGAATAACGCCCCTCAGGATGGCGACTATCGCCTGCTGGCCCATGAACCGGACAACCGCCCGGTAGAGCCCGAGCCGGGCAAACAGGTAGACACCGACAAACGGTATCACCAGGAACAGCCACGAGTAAGGCGCAATCTTCACTGCCGGCCAGAGCTCGCTGTAGCGCAAGGCAAAGGCAGACCACAGTGCCAGCGGCAGGGCGATCAGGTCGAGCGTGACAAACAGCAGTTTCTTTTTTGTCCGTGAAATCGATGAATAGAATCTGTCCATGAGCAATTCCTTAGCGCGAGGCTTGTTGCAGTACCTGTGAAATCACTTCACCGGTTTTCCTGATCTCTTTCTCTGAAAGCGTGGGGTGCACCAGGAACATCAGGCTGGTCTCTCCCAACTCTTTTGCCACCGGCAAGCGTTCCCTGGGCCGAAAGTCCGTGCCATCAAAGGCTTTTTCCAGATAGACCTCGGAACAGGAGCCGGAATAGCAAGGCACCCCTCCGGCATTGATCTCCTCCATGATCCGATCCCGACTCCAACCGTCCTTGAGCCCTTCCGGCTGCACGAAGAGATAGCACTTGTACCAGGCATGCTCGATATCCGCGGGCACATCCGGTACACGCAGCGCTACCGGGAACTGCCGGCAAACGTCCAGTATAGACTCCGCATTGGCCTTTCGCCGCTCGTGCCAGTCAGGCATACGCTTGAGCTGAATCCGCCCAATTGCCGCCTGCATTTCCATCATGCGCCAGTTGGTACCGAACGACTCATGCAGCCAACGAAAGCCCGGCGGATGCTCGTACTCATACACCGCCTCCCACGATTTGCCATGATCCTTGTACGACCACATACGCGACCACAACTCACGGTCATTGGTGGTGACCATGCCCCCTTCGCCACCGGTGGTCATGATCTTGTCCTGGCAGAAGGACCACGCCCCCACATGGCCAATAGAGCCCACCGGCCGCCCCTTGTAGAGCGCGCCATGGGCCTGGGCACAGTCTTCGATCACATACAGATCATGCTCATCAGCCAGTGCCATGATCGCATCCATATCACACGGCCAACCGGTAAGATGCACGCAGACAATCGCCCGGGTACGGGGTGACAGCACCGCACGAATACTCTCCGCCGTAATGTTCTGGCTATCGGCATCCACATCGGCAAATACTGGTATGGCACCGGCCGTCACGATACTGGAAGCCGAGGCGAGGAAAGTCCGTGAAGTCACCACCACCTCATCCCCCGGCCCAATCCCCAGCGACTTGAAGGCCACATCGAGTGCTACAGTGCCATTCATCAGTGCAATGGCATATTCAGTCCCGGCCCAGGCGGCAAACTCCTGCTCGAACTCACGGCACTCCTGGCCGGTCCAGTAATTCACCTTGTTGGACAGCAGCACGGAGGTAACGGCATCAGCCTCTTCTTCTGTAAACAGGGGCCATGGAGTAAAGGGTGTGTTCAGCATGATTCGTTATTAACAATTATGGTTTTGACAATATATTTCAGGTCATTGCAAAGCGAATAGTTACGAATATATTCCAGGTTAATCCTCACCTTTTCCGGAAAGACAACTTCACGGTTATACCGCTCAGGGTCATCGACCGACGCTAGCAGCTTTTCTTCGTCTCGATACTGCAGAGTTGCCGGACCGGTGATTCCAGGGCGAATAGACAGAACACTCCGATCTTCACCCACCAACTGATCGGCAAAGCCCGGCACATCAGGACGCGGCCCGACTAAGCTCATATCCCCGAGCAGGACATTAATCAGCTGCGGCAACTCGTCAATCTTGGTCTTGCGAAAAAAGCGACCGGCGGCAGTAATCCTAACGTCATGTTCCGTCGTGACTGTGGTAACGAGGTTCTCAACCGGCTTCATGGTACGGATCTTGATAACCTTAAACAGCCTGCCGTCACGTCCCACCCGTTGCTGGGTGAAAAACCCGTTAAGCCCGGTATCAAGTCGGGCCACCAGTGCGGCAATAAGAATCAACCACCAGAGGAACAGTAGTCCCAGCGCTGAGCAGACAATATCGAATGAACGTTTCAGAGCCGCCTTTGTCGTGGGCAGGGTCAAGCTATACTCACTCATACCCATACCGTTCAAGGGTATCTGAGATCAAAGGCCGCAATGTAGTGATCTGCTTGCCACCAAGGGCCTTTCTGCCCTTGCCGACACTCCCAGGCCGCACATTCTTGCGCAGGTACTCCTTAACACTCTCAGGTGTCTCCTTGCCTACAAAGTCAGCAATCTTTTCGAATTCAGTCACCGGGTTTTTAACAAACGATTCATAACTCACACGAATAACCCTGTCTGAAGGCATCTCCGCCAAATCTCGCTCGGAGCTATCAACACACGCCTTCCACTGCAGAGCGCAGACCTCTGTCAGTGTGTGTTTGGCCAGAAGTTCCTCAATGTTATTCATTGCCGGCCCCCAGAAGGCAAGGCGTTTTTCTCGTGAGGCCAGGCGATAGATATGATTCAGTAGATAACGGGTTGCATAATAGGGAAGGTCAGTGACCGGAACATACTTGGCCTTCTTCAGAATATACGGAATATCCAGACTCGCCTGCCAGCGCTCAAGTGCCGAACCCACTGCGTCAAGCCCATCTCTGACGATGAAAATATACTTCGCATCAGGTATCACCTGATCAACAAAACCGACACGTAACGAATTGGCGCATGTCTTCTCGACAACAACATCAGCATGGGTCTGCACAGCGAATTTATTGAACTGGCGTTGTATATACGCAGCAACACTGGGTGTTGCCATCTCAGGAGTGAATTCATCCGACGGGTAACGCACATTGTCATGACGCCAGACGTAGTTGATTTCATCGCAAGGCCATGTAGCAACCCCCTGCAATTCAACCAACATATCACGCAACATATTCGTACCTGAGCGAGGAGCACCGACGATAATTACTGGTTGATACATCTTCCTACCCCTCACTCATGTCCATGAGAGAAGACCACTGTGCCAAAACAACATCTTCGGCAAAATGAGTTTCCGACAAGCTTTTAGCGGCTTTTTTCATTTCATCATGCCTTGCTTTGTTCTGGAACATAGACTCTACTGCCTCTGCAATGGACTGAGGCGAACCAATTTCAGCGCAAACCCCGATGTCATTCTCATCAACAAATCTAACCAAATCACTTTCTTTTTCGACAGAGACAAGCAAGGGACAGCCTTCCGCAAGGTATGTCATTGTTTTGCTAGGGAAGGCATATTTATAAATATCCTTATTCAAACTCACAACGCCCAGATCGGCATCGCGCATAACCTCCCTCGCGACACCCACCGGCTGATGAGGAAGAAAGGTTACATTATCCAAACCATGGGCTCGTTGCTTTAACGAGCTGAGTGCATTGCCTTCACCGAGAAAGGTAAGTTCAATATCAGGAACATGGCTAAGCAGGCGCATCGCATCAACGAATGCCTCCAACCCCTGAAAACGACCCAGGTTACCGGCGAACAGCAATCGGAACTTTCCCTTCTCCTTCAACAACACCGGATCAACAGACATTGCCACATCATGCTCTGGCATTGAAAAATTATTCAACACCGTAATGTTATCTTTTTTGAATCCGGGTCGTTGCTTGATGGATTTTTTCATGTCGGCCGAAAGAACAACAACTTTCTTCGCGACATTGCAACTGAAGGTATCCAGAGCGCGCAAGACTTTAAATACCAAAGGGTTTCTGAACTCACCGGAGATTGCGCCTATCTCTGGATGGATATCCATGCAGTGATAGAAAAAACTCCCACCTCTCAATTTGACCGCAAGCGCTGTGGCAAACCCGACAACCACCGGCGGTGCCGTCGACACCATGACTACATCGAACCGCCCCTTAAAAAGCACGAACCAAACTATGCTGAGCGGGAAATAAACCATATTAAGCAGACGAAACAGCACATGACGACTGGCTTCCGGCAATAGCGCAACCCTGTGCACAGTCATACCGTCCAAATGCTCCGTCGATGCTTGCTTTTCCAAAGCAACGTTTGCCTTGTAAGAGGGCTGACTGGACAAGACTGAAACTTGATGACCATCATCGGCCAATCGTTTTCCTATGGTACGAAGCATGGCCGCATAGGGCGGCGTATCCGGCCAAAAGTAGCGGTGAATAAGAAGGATCTTCACTTTACATCCCAATCGTACCGACTAAATGCGTCAAGATTACGCCACTTTGACGTCAGCTTGGCCGTCCCGGTAATAAGCTTGGCGACACGCAAAGAGGTGTTTCTAACCTGATACTCGGCAGGTATCTCTCGCTCAGAAAACAGCTCTTTCTCTTTTGTTACAATTTCGACAGACTGCAGCAGTATCTCGGGATTCAGCCCTGTCAGTACAATCGATCCCGCATCCAGCGCTTCCGGCCGCTCAATTGAATTGCGCAAGGTCACTGCGGGGAAATCGAGAATCGCCGACTCTTCGCTAATGGTCCCGCTATCGGAAATTGCGCAGAATGAATCGAGTTGGAGCTTGTTATAGTCAAAGAAGCCAAAGGGCTTAAGGAAACGGATATCAGCTGCACCAAGGTCAGGTGCGAGTGATTCCAATCGATTGCGTGTGCGCGGATGCGTAGAAACGACGACCGGGTAGCCATAACGCTGATGAAGTTCCTGAAGACACTTCACGACCAGTTCAAGATTTGCACGACTATCAACGTTTTCTTCACGGTGAACACTGACAATAAAATATTTTCCGGCTTCCAGACCCAGACGATCAAGAATGTTAGAGGCCTCGATCTCGGCCAACTTTGACTCCAACACCTCCCGCATCGGCGAACCTGTCACATAGATAAAGCGATGTGGAAGTCCCTCACTCAACAGGTGACGACGGGCATGCTCGGTATAGACCAGGTTAAAATCGGCCATGTGGTCTACCAGTTTGCGGTTATTCTCTTCCGGCACATTGGCGTCGAAGCTGCGATTACCGGCTTCCATGTGGTAGGTCGGGATCTTCATGCGTTTTGCCATCAACAGGGCAATCGCGCTATTGGTGTCACCCAGCACTAGAACGGCATCCGGCTTCTCCTTAAGGAGTACCTCTTCTGTTTTAATCAATATCTCGCCAAGGGTTTTACCCAGGGACGAAGTGTCAACGCCAAGAAAATAGTCAGGTGCCCTGACACCCAACTCGTCAAAGAACACCTGGTTAAGCTCATAGTCATAATTCTGTCCGGTATGGACAAGAACGTGATTGGAGAACTTCCCCAGTGTTGACATCACTGCGGCAAGTCGGATGATCTCAGGCCGTGTACCCAGGATTGTCATGATTTTCAGTGGATGTGTCATACGCACACCTCCTCAAAGGTGGTATCCGGGTTTTCCGGGTCAAAGAATTCATCGGCCCAGAACAAGGTAATCAATTCATCATCCCCGACATTGGTGATCGAATGCGTATGCATGGTGGGCATATCGACGTATGACGGAGAACTCCCGTCCAACTCATAGGTAATGACTTCATCCGTGAAGAGCTTACGCAGCTTTATCTGCGCCTTACCTTGTAGCACCATGAAGCGTTCTACCTTGCGAAGATGAAAATGATTGCCACGTGTAATGCCGGGTTTCGTAGTCGAGACAAAACTTTGGCCGCCCGAGTTGGCTTTTACCGTTTCTACCAGCCATCCCCGGTTATCTTCATGCTTTGTCACCACACAATGACGGTTTGAGTGATCCATTGCGCCGCGAAGGGTATTAAACATGCAACGGGTAAAGTGGCTGGTTAAATCAGGGAACTGACCTCTATCCACATAGGTTGCATGAAGTTCCTGCAGCAACGTCGCTGCCTCGACGACACCCGTAGAGCGTCCTTCAACTCGCTTATCGCCTGTGACACCATCTTCATAGCATTGGATTATCTGCCGGACCAGATCCTGCACATGAACAAGCTCGAGTTGGCCGTCATTGTGAATCGATGGTTGCTCTCCATGGGCGACTTGGTGCGCAAAGGTTGACACGACAGAGTTATAGTACGGGCGCCCATACTCACCAAAGACATGAGGCACAATCACATTAACAAATGGTGCGCCAGTTTCAGCTGACCACTTCTTGAAAATACGGCTGACCGACGCCTTGCCCTCTGCGTACGGCCCCGTGCCAGTTTCAGCCTGAGTCGAAGAGGTGTAAGCCAGGAAGGGGGCACTCCCGACCGATTTCATCGCAGCCACTAGCTTGATGGCCGGATCGGTATTCCCATGCAAAAGCTCATCGGGCTCAGCGCGATTGACACCCGCCAGGTGGACGACAAGATCAAGCCCATCGACAAATCGGTCTAGCTGTGTCGTATCGGCAAACTGTTCTCTGCCGGCCAGACGCACTTCCTGTACATCGTTACGCGTTGCAAGGTAGCAACGCAAATGCCAGCCAACAAACCCGTTTGCTCCAGTAATTCCTACTTTCATAAACAGCTTACCCCCCCCAGCCCTTCAGTTCCTCCCGCACATCAGGCAGTGTCAATAAGAGCGCTTCCACCTCTTTGACGCTGAGTTGCTGCGTGTTGTGTGAATGATAATCCTCGTAATTGATTTCCTGCTGGTTACCTTCAGTGAAGTACTGTTCATAGTTAAGGTCACGCGTGTCCATGCGGATCCGATAGAACCCACCCATGTCTTCAGCAGATGTCAGCTCCTCCTTTGAAGCCAGGGTTTCGTAAAGTTTCTCACCATGGCGGAAACCGATGACTTTGGTTTCCACATCGGAATGAAACAGATTCTTTAGCGCTTGAGCGAGGTCTTCGACAGTACAGGCAGGCGCTTTTTTGATAAAAATATCGCCCTGCTTTGCGTACTCAAAGGCATGTTGTACCAGCTCAACCGACTCAGGCAGCGCGAGCAGAAAGCGCGTCATTGAGGGTTCGGTAATTGTTATCGGTTTATTACTTTTGATTTGCTCGATGAACCGGGGAATAACGGAACCCCTGGAGTACATGACATTACCGTACCGAACACAGGAAATGACGGTCTGACCATCCGGCAACTGTCTTGCATAGGATTGCGCCACTTTTTCCATCATGGCCTTCGTCATGCCCATGGCATTGATCGGATAGACCGCCTTGTCGGTACTCAGACAAACAACGCGTTTGACACCATGCTCTACCGCGGCCTTGATGACATTATCGCTTCCCTGGATGTTAGTAAGCACTGCCTGCATAGGAAAGAACTCACAGGAAGGAACCTGCTTTAAAGCCGCCGCATGAAAGATGTAATCAACACCACGCACAGCAGAGTCTATGCTGCTGTAATCACGCACGTCACCAATATAAAACTTAAGGCGGTCATCATTATATTCTGAACGCATTAAATCCTGCTTGGCTTCATCCCGACTAAAAACCCTAATCTCTTTTACATTTTGCGATAGCAATGCCTTGACCACGGTTTTACCGAATGAGCCAGTACCACCAGTAACCAAATAAACGTCATTATACATTGAAGAAAAACTCCTTTTTACACTCGCCCACAAGATCATCCATCGTCACAACCTCAAGCATACCGTCATCACGTAAGCGAGCAATATCTCTAATAAACTTCAGGAATTGTTCTAAATGCTCACGACTTTCCGCCAAGTTAAAAGGATGTAACCAGACATGGTAGACATCCCCATCAGTCATTTCAGAAAGCATTCGTTTAGACTGAAGAGTGGTCAGGTACTTTTTTATAGATTCATACTTTCCACCCGACCAATTAAAGTACAAAGATCCAGTTTGATAATACTCTCCATGAGCACCCATAATGACCTTGGATTGAGGTACATTTTTATAGAAGCGTCCAGCGCCATTAATCATTCGATTTAAACGGCCTATCTTTTTGCCAAAGTTCGGATTAAGCCGAAAGTTCAATGGATGCGCAACTGCGACATCATTATTGAATCTTGCCTGATCTCTGGGGAAGACGAGTGATCGCACCGACCTACCGAAATACTTTTCTAGAACAGAAATTGAATTACTCACATCAGAGACATATCCTGCAGCGGTAACACCAGGATATTCGGCATATATATGCGTACTTGTGTGTGACGCAATCTCCACTAAATCGTCTATTTTTTGGAGCTTGTCAACCAAGTCCAAACCACCGCGTGTTGTCTCATGTGATTCGCGATAGAACGATATAACGCTATCACGGTAGCTGGCTGGTAGGTGTTCAAGATCAAGTTCAGCCTCACTTTTCGCCAGCAATGATCCGACCATGGCCCATGTTGTTCTAATTTGCGATTCACTGAATGCTTCAATTAAATGATCAAAAACTTGCCTAAGATCAAGGTATAATGAATCAGCCTCGCGTTTTCTCCACAACGGAGAATCAAGCACACCCCACCCAAGTTCAAAATCGAAGCTTATTACAATCTTTGGACATAATGCATTCATACTATTGGCTCAACCTCTTCAACCGCGCTCAATAACTCGGCATATGAGCCTAAGTAATTAATACCATTTGACTTTTCTCGACCTTTTATACGCAAAGCCTTGTCACCAACTGAGAGCAAATCATCCGAATAAGCCAAATCAATCTCATCAAGCCCCATAAACTCGAAAATTTTCTGTAGTTCCTCAACCGGTGATTCCAGGAACTTTTCATAAGAAACAAAGTGGACATCGGAGTCTTGATAATCTTTTATGACCAATGAATAAAACATCCGCCATTGCTTGAGCAAAATACTGTCCGGATATGCATCCTGAGCTAAAATTTGACGCAGGACACCAGCTGGTTTACTACGTTTTTTTATACCTTTAACTACACCATCAACAGACCTTGTTACACAGATATATTTTGAACCCGGAAATGCAGACCGAAGCTTGTTAATTCTGATCGTATTAGAGATAGATTTCTCCAAGAATATCTTGCCTTTAACTAGCCAAGGACGTAGGTCAGATATTAATTTTTCGGTATCGACACTGTTATCTCTTCGGTCTTTTACTACCTCACAAACATTAACCATCATGGCACGAGGAGCGATGCCGCATTCATTATTACTTATCACGCCCGAAAGCTGATCGCCCTCTATGGGTGCCGAACAGATACTCGGATGCGCTGCAATTGCATCTTTTATAATGGTAGTACCAGAATTATAACTACCAATCACAAAGTCCACTCGCATTGGTTGTTTAGGTGAAATAAACACCCTAACTAGTGAGCGAAAGATGCTAAATGCATATAAGCGAATGAACACCTCATAAGGCACACCCAAATAGACTGGTAACCCATGACGAGTTGCTATCTTCTTTAATCGATTAATCATTGCTATTCTTTATTTTCTTTGCAGGAACACCGGCAACAATATCGCCTTCGTCTACATCAGTCACAACAACAGCACCAGCGCCGATGGTAGAGTTATTCCCTATCCTTATGCCTGGCAAGATACTAACACCCATACCGATAATGACATTATCACCTATTGAAACTTCGTTTTTGGTTATCGTGCCTTCTGGTGTATTAGTTATAGAGAATACCGATACTTGCGATGAAATATATGTATTTTTTCCGATTGTGACTTTAGCAAGCCCATTGATGACACTCTTCCTACCTACATGACTACCATCACCAATTATGATTTCACCATGCCTTCCAGCAATCAGATCCACTCCATCATATATCGTTACATTGTCACCAATACTGACATTCAGAAAGCCCTCTAAACGACAGGACCCACCCAACCTAATATTCTTCCTTTGTTTAAAGATACCCAAAACAAAGCCTCGAAGCCTACGCTCTATCTCGTATCGAGTATTTGCTGCGAAAATTTCTACAATAATCGCTACAATACGTATCGGGATATCAGTTAAGCCAGCGACAGAATAGTAAAAGAAAGAACGCACTCTAATTCATACCCATAATTTTTTTATACGTATAATTGCTATCAATTAAAAATAATGCACTACCGGCAAGGAAAACCACAACAGCAGTCGCTGTCGCATCGACATTACCTACAACAAAATAAGCCATCATTTCAATAACTAATAATGTAAACGAATAGAAAAACACTCTACGCAAAATACTTTTGTAGTTTCTGTCAATCGACACACCTTCACATTTTCTTATCACCAAAGGTATGACTAACATGTGACTCACAATCATTGCCAGCACAAAGTGATACGCCAAATACTGAAGGGGATTAACAATATCGTAAAACCAGAGAAACACTATCACTACAGGTGTTGTTGTCGATACGAAGAAAATCAAGATTGAATAATCCTTAACCTTACCAATGCCTGACATATAGCTCATCCAATGTTCAGACAGTGACCTAGCAACAACCCCTACTAAAAAAACATTACCCAAAAATACAATCTGTTCGATGTAATCTGACAATTCACCACTAACAACGCCAGAAACAATATATGGCAACGCTACGTACATACACATAGCAGCAAAAATTACTAATACAGAATTAATCTCGCCGACAACAAACAGCTGCTCATTAACTTGTGTATTTCTCTTGTTTTTAATGTTTTTAGAAAAATATGAGTCTATACCTGTAACCAGACCCATTACTGCCTGTCTGAGATATCCAATAATCTGGGTTGAGATACCGTAAATCGCTGAAGCAAGTTCACCAAATAACACATTCACTAGAACAATACTAAATCTAAAATAAAATGCCATATTTATAACTAGAAAAATATTGCCAGCAACCTGCTTTCGCAAAAATTTCCAATCATTTTTATCAAGCATATTCAGCTTAAACATCAAACTCCTGCCATGAACCTTAAGCATCGTAGCAACAAGCACGACTAAGACAAAATTCCAAAGCAGCACTGTGACACCATTAATAACCAATGCATCTGCGTAATTATCCGAAAAAACCGAATAATAAATTAACTCGACAGCAACAAGCTCGCCAACTCGCTCAAAAAACACCAAGGTATTATACAGACCCATTTTTTCACTGACAGCCAGCATATTTAAAGCAGGGGTTTGCAATAACAACAATATATGAGCTACACCTCGTAGCAATACAAAGACAGAAAATGTATCAATATATAACGGGTTTACATCGAATACATCCCTAAAAAAAACAATTAAAAGTACAATTGCAAAATAAACAATACTTGCCACACTGGCTATAAAAATACTCTTTCCATAGCCATTCACCTCTCCTGACAGAGATAAACTATGACCAATAAAAGGAACTATTGCAGCGCGTATTACTTCTCTCATCATCACGCCAAAACCCAAGCCGACCACAACGAGGACGTAAGTTGAATACAACCCTTCCTCCATGTGAGTCAGATCACGAATGATCACAATCCCGATTAAAAACGTTAACAACATGCGCACATAGTTTGACGCAATCCTAAACGCTTGTTTCTTCAGAAAAACACTAATCATTTAAGATGACTTGAAAATTTTTATTGAACTCACTCTGGGTGAATCGATTAGCCCACGCCAATCCTTTATCCACGTAATCGTTTCGTAAATCTTTCCTTTCATAAAGCAGCTCAACAGTCCCAGCAAATGCATCTGCATCTTTCTGGCCCACGATGATTCCTGCATCGCCAACACTCTCAGGCATAGACGTCGCATTCGTTACAATCACCGGGCAACATGACTTCATAGCCTCAACTGCAACCATACAAAAAGACTCAATCAAGCTGGCGTTCATTAAACACAAACTCTGATTCAGCAACCGCGACAACTCTTTTTTGTTCAATGGACCAGAAAAACTAACAAACCCACTCAAGCCCAGCTTGCTTGCTTCTGACTTGACACCATCCCATCCTGATTCAGACAAACCACCAACAAACACCATTCTCCAATTGACCTCAGAATGCTTGGAAATAAGTTTTGAAAGCGCACGCAGACATGTTGAATTATCTTTATGTGGCGATGGACTGCTCACCACCGCTATTGTCACATCGTCATTTTTATCAGAGCTTCCTTCATATGCACTATGTTGTATCGAACCACAATCAAACTGAGGATCAACGCCAACATACATAATTCTGCTATTCTTAATATTGACAATTTTCGCAGCCTGATCTTGAAGATAACGAGATTCAAATACGTTTTTATCCGCGAATCGACAGGCCAAACGGGCATCAAACCGTTTTATCTTCATCCCAAAACTATCATTTTCACCCCGCATAAAACTCAACAAGTTAAGGTGGTACACAACTGTTTCACAAGATGCTGGTATGAAGTAGTTTATAGATATGAGGATATCTAAGTTTTTTCTTTTGGATTCATTCAAAAAATACAGCTTTGATATTGCATACCTTATTCCTGCATTAACTCCAGGATAAAACCGTATTTCTTCAACGTTTTCTAATGAAGCAAACAAGTCTGCCAGACCATCAGAGCAGTCCTGCGCCCCGGTATATACATAGACGTTTGTGTCTTTTAAACACGCTGCAGCCTCTACAAGTTGCTTTAATACTGTCAACCCACCACCAGGCCGAACAGATCCCCCATATATTCCTATTCTCATATACTGCTCACCTAATACAATTTTTCATTACCAAGTATGGGATCAACAACTTAACAAACTGCATCATAGCTCCAACAAAATCTGCCACTAGCAGCATTACACCAAATGACAATAAGAAGATTGAATAAATAACAGCATCTGTTTCATATATGCTTTTTACACGCCATTGCTCGTATGCATACCTAGATACAGTTCCGTACAAAAACATGCCTACAACAATTCCAATCCATGAGAAATTAATAAACAATTCACCAACAAAACCCGGAGGAACACCTGACAAGTTATCTTTTAAGTAAATTTCTTTCCCAACATACTGCCCAATTCTAACCGAGGGTTTATCTTCCCAAAGAACCCTTGGAATCACTGCATAAGCAAGCGAAAGAAAACTATTACCGTACAAATAATTTCCATTTTCTGCTGTTTTATTTATAACTATCGCGGTCTTATCTAGTGCGAGTCCATATGGTGCAACTAAAGTATGCTCAATTGCCTTATCTATCGCGGCACTTAAATCAAATTCACTTTTCCCATCTCCAATTTGCGCATTTGTTCTCAGCAACCCCATCGCTCCAACGACGATAAGAGATGTTATTCCTATTTTCACAAATGGTATTTCATGCGTCTTCTTAATCGATGAATAATATACGTAAACACAAAAAAACAAATAAAGCACCAACGTACTACGCTGACTTGTAACAAACAGAGAACCAATAGCGACCAATAAACATAGCCAATAGGCTAATGGAATTTTTTTAAGCATTCCGTTGCTCTTCGATAATTTCACCAGAAATAAGATGTAAAATACACCAAACCCCCACTCCAAATATGACAATGATGTCCTAACGCCGCTTTCAGAAATAAAAAACCTTTTGGCCCCAAAGTTTCCAGAAAAGATATCTGAATACAAATTCATTTTTTCTAAAAAGAGATGAGAAGCAAAGAGCGAAACAGACAAAAGTAAATAAAAAATAGCTTTGCTACATTGTAATTGTTTTATTTTCCTCGGTATCCCACCTACATACATCAGGTTCGGTTTATAAAGATACCCAGCCAAGTAAAATATAAGAGCTAGCGACACCCCAAGATAACCGAAAATCAGTATATCTTTCTCATACCCAAGAAGTTGCGCATTTGCCGAGTCAGTAAATAAATAATTGACACCTCGCAAAATACAACCAACAAAAACTATCAACACGAACAAACTTATCGGCGAAAAAACATCTACTTTTCCATTTTTACTAGTACTAACAACAAGCAATGAAATAACAGTTGTTAGAATTATCAAACCTAATGTTTCCAACCTAATTACCACTCATCATCTATTCATCAATCATTAATAATATTATTTCCACTTACTCTACCGTGACACTCTTCGCCAAATTCCTCGGCTGGTCCACATCCGTCCCCTTCAGCACCGCCACATGGTAGGAGAGCAGCTGCAGCGGAATGCTGAAGGTGATGGGCGCGACGGCCTCTTCCACCGATTCCACGCCGATGACCTGCAGGTGTTCCTGCTCTTCCCATTGCGTTTGCTTGTCGGCAAAGACGATGAGTTTTCCGCCGCGGGCGCTGACTTCCTGCAGGTTGGATTTGAGCTTGTCCAGCAGGGTGCAGTTGGGGGCGACGGCGATGACGGGTATGTTTTCGTCCACCAGCGCCAGGGGGCCGTGCTTGAGCTCGCCTGCCGGATAGGCCTCGGCGTGGATGTAGGAGATCTCCTTGAGCTTGAGCGCGCCTTCGAGGGCGATGGGGAACTGTTTGCCCCGGCCGAGGAACAGGGCGCTGGTTTTGTCGGCGAACTGTTCGGCGATGTGTTTGATCGCCTCATCCAGGGAGAGGATCTCCTCGATGCGCCGTGGCAGGGAGTTGAGCTCCTGGATGAGATCGCTTTCCTGCGCCTCGGTGAGGCCGCCTCTTCTGCCCAGGGCGATGGTGAGCAGCAGCAGGGAGACGAGCTGGGTGGTGAAGGCCTTGGTGGAGGCTACGCCGATCTCTGCGCCTGCGCGGGTTAGGAAGCCGAGGGAGGCCTCGCGCATTAGGGAGGATTCCGGGGCGTTGCAGATGGCCAGGGTGTGGGTTGATGTCCCGCTGTCATTGCGAGACGAAGGCGAAGCAATCTTGTTTCGGAAAGGGGATTGCTTCGTCGCTGTGGCTCCTCGCAATGACAGCTCGGATAGTTCTTGGGGCGAGTCGTTACGTTGATCGGTTAAATCAACTCCCCTCTCCCCTTCCCTCCCCCTGGGGGTGAGGGGATTTAGGGTTTTTGCCTTACGCAGGGCGGAGAGGGTGTCGGCGGTTTCGCCGGACTGGGAGATGAACACGTAAAGGGTGTTCGGTTCGGCTACGACTTTGCGGTAGCGGAATTCGCTGGCGACTTCGACGCTGCAGGGCAGGTCGGCGATCGCTTCGAGCCATTGCTTGGCGACGAGGCCGGCGTGGTAGGAGGTGCCGCAGGCGATGATGCTGACGCGCTCGGTTTGGTCGAAGACCTCGCTGGCGTTGGGGCCGAAACTTTGCTCGATGAGGCGGCCGTTGGCGATACGCCCTTCGAGGGTGTCGGCGATGGCGCGGGGCTGCTCGTGGATCTCCTTGAGCATGTAGTGGGGGTAGTCGCCGAGGTCGGTGGCGTTGGCGGCGAGCTGGCTCTCTTTTATTTCGCGCTCGACGATTTCGCCCTGGCGGTCGTAGAGGGTGATGCCGTCCTTGCGGATGTCGGCGATGTCGCCCTCTTCGAGGAAGATGAAGCGTTTGGTTTCGGCCAGCAGGGCGGCGACGTCGGAGGCGATGAAGGTTTCGTTTTCGCCGAGGCCGATGACCAGGGGGGAGCCTTCTCTGGCGGCGATGAGGCGGTTGGGCTCTTTGTGGCTGACCACACCCAGGGCGTAGGCGCCGGTGAATTTCTTCACGGCGAGTTGCACGGCGCTCAGCAGGTCGGCGGTGGCTTCGTATTCCTGGTGGATCTGGTGGACGATGACCTCGGTGTCGGTGTCGGAGGTGAAGGTGTAGCCGACCTGTTTCTGCTGCCGGCGCAGCTCCTGGTGGTTTTCGATGATGCCGTTGTGGACGACGGCAACCGATCCATCGCACAGGTGGGGATGGGCGTTGCGCTCGCTCGGGATGCCGTGGGTGGCCCAGCGGGTGTGGGCGATGCCGAGGTGGCCGCTGATGGGCGAGAGGCGCAGGGATTCTGCCAGGTTTGCGACCTTGCCTTTGGCGCGCAGGCGCTCGATGTCGTCATGGCCGTTGATGAGGGCGACCCCGGCGGAGTCGTAGCCGCGGTATTCGAGGCGTTTTAGGCCGTTGATGAGGACGCTGCTGATGTCTCTTTCTGCGATGGCGCCGACTATGCCGCACATGATGGGGGTCTCTTCCTTGTTGA